>Ga0114908_1001242_pt1 | contig 13064 bp, 27 predicted proteins | sample MalvireepMed_s17_FD_87292 | JGI IMG/M metagenome (GOLD analysis project Ga0114908, IMG submission 87292) | Marine viral communities from the Global Malaspina Expedition - Malaspina viral metaG DeepMed_s17 | ecosystem: Environmental > Aquatic > Marine > Oceanic | place: Mediterranean Sea... | reverse complement strand
TTAAGCTTAACCTTATATTTGCTAATTAAGTCAGGATTAAAAGCTTGAGAATTGCCAGAATTTTCTGTGAATACTTTAAATGGGTAATCTACAAATTCATCAAGCGATGCTCCATCTAAAGATAGTTCCTCACTTTCTACAGTATTATTGTTAGAGTCTTCACATTCGCATTGTACCACCGTCCCGCCTGGTAAAAAAACACTTGGCGCTAAACTAACAATCATAAAAAGTTTGCCAAAAGGCTGCGCTGCTGGTAAAAGAGTAGGTGCCGGATCATCAGTTACAGTCAATACAACATTGGACCCTACATTTGCCATAGAAATTTGCACTGACCCATTAGAATGAGTAGTATTAACATTGTCTATTTGAACTGTAGCATTCCCAGCCACACTTGGCGAACTGGCAGCAAGGTCTAAAGACCAATTAAAATTAGTTTGGTCTTCCAAAATACCAGTTGGATCCACAGATGGATCTCTGGCTTCTAAAATATCTGGTAAATCAGGTAAAGGCATGTGTTCTCCAATTTATATAATTATATCCTCTGTAATATCATCAATATCTACAGATCCCAACTTAATCATGTTAATAATAGCCTGTCCACTGGCTGTCCTTAAAAATCCTCCAGTGCATAGTTTGGTAAAAATGTCATAGATTTTTTTATCTTTAATTGAAAACACATCTTCTTCGCTTATACCAATGTCATCAATAAAATATGCATCATCACTAAAGTCTGTTTTAACTATCTGCCTGGCTATAGCCAATGTACTTGAGGCAGCGGTCCCCGGAAATTTAGTTATTACTCCTTCTGTCGTTGTAGGTACGCTAAGGAATACTTCCAAAAAATCTACCAAGTCAGAAATTGTTGCTGCCCCAGATTCACTCATAGCTAATAATGCTTGCCCAGACATAGTATTTATTAAAATATCTCCATCGTCAGTTACAGACATAACTCTATTTAAAGTTGTAATCAAGTTGGCTGCAGGTTTTGCTCTAGCCATACTAGGTGATAATCCTATATCGTCAATAATAAAAAAGCCATCTGGCCCAACCACGGTGATATCTGAAATAATATTTTTTAAACTAGTTGAAGATATTTTTGTGCTGGTAGGTACTTCTTCTTCAAACCCAGATGAAATAAACACTGATGTAAGTGCCGTTACAAAGCCATCAGGCGTAGTTGGACTATCTTCCACCACTGCACGTAATGCAGCACCACTTAAAGTTCTAACATGTAATTCTTCTCTAGTATCTCCTTGAACCAACTGCCTCAAAGTCCTTTGTATGCTTCTCACAGGCAAAGTCCCCGTAGTGATGCTAGAAAAATCTAATGTATCCATAGAAATGAAATCGTCAGATATTTTAATAAAATTAGACAACAGTGCTTTGATTCCAGTTTGTATTTCTGACATTTATTTATTCCTCTATTATTTCTTTTCCAGCTAAAACAAATTGCTCTACTACCTGATATTCACTTAAGGGTAGTTCTCTTCTGCGCTTAGCTATTCTTATATACCTTAGTGATTTTAACGACCCATCTACCCCAATTTTTTTTAACTTTAGCTGTAATTTGCCTAAATTCTTAATTTCACTTACTTTATATAGCGAAACTGTCTTAATTTTGCCTCTATCTCTCACCCAGACCGTTATCCAACTTCTGCAGTCGGATCTAACCTCTGCCTTATGATCTCTTCTTGGATCTGGAAGCGTTGTAGTCGTAGAGCAGCCAACCATTAGAGTCAACAATGTTAGTATAATATATTTTTTAATCACTTGTCATCCCCGGAAAAAACATTGGCTGTTCTTCCTCTTCAATTGGAACTTCCTGTGGCCTCATTGTCCACGCCATATCAGCGCTTGGCATCGGATGTACGTCCATAAAGCGACTTTCAAACTCAGCTAATTTGCTATCAATAAGCTCTGGGCTAAGACCTTTATGTTCTGCTAGAAATCTATTAGTTTGTTTGGTCAATTGTGTAGGCCCATATGCAAACTTAAATGCTTCGTTTAATTTAGAATATACATAATTGAATAAAGATTCATCGTCCCACTGATATTCTTCAGGAGATTCTTCTCCTTCTTGTAGATCATCTGTTAAAACCTTTAAGGCGTCACCTATAGTGGCTGGTGCTTCCATTATTCTTTCTAATCCTTTTTGCTCTTTGTTAAATTGTCTAGTACTAGTACGACCAAAATCAATAAAATAAAATTGATTTGTGTTTTCATCAACCATTACATTATTCCAATGCCTGTCGTTAGCAATATCTATTCCTAAAGATTTCCAAAGCGCCCAGTTATTCCAAAGCTGTTCAAATAGATTCATGTCTTCTTCAGATAGATTAAAACGCTTTTTTTCGATCCACTCTTTTGGGCCACTAAAGTTTTCGAACTGTTCCTTATTCTTTCCCACACTGCTAGCGAATTTGTCATAGGCTTCAAACAATTGCTGTTTTTCTTCAAACAAATCGTCCATTGTTCTTCCTGCGTTTGCCATATGAATTGCAACATCAGTTCTGCCAGGATTTATTATCGGAGTACTGTGTGGTTTTGCTTTAAGCTCCTCTTGATGTGCTATTTCAGAAGATGGTATGTCAACAATATTATATATCTCAGGCATGCCAGTGAGTGACATCTCGTTTAAATCTTTAATATAGGGTTCTTCTTTTAGAGGGGCCACTTTAACTACAGAATTGTCTGACAAAATATATACTTGGCCATATATTCCAGAACCATGACCAACTATAGATACCTCTGGAGATAATTCTAATTGTTTAAAAAGATCTAATCCAGCGTCTGCGTCACCACCTCCTAAGTTTTCTAAAAAGTGAGACAAAGCAAACGCTTGTTGTTCGTCACTTATTAGATTCATATCGGCATGATACCTTCGTGACTCTTCTTCCCATGGTTGATAGTCAGGATTTATATTACTCCAATCGGTGAGGCCATATTCTCTAACTCTTTCCGCTGCGTGGTCAAGAAAATCTACAGCGATACGCTTGAAAAATAAATCAACTATGCTCACTACATGACCCCTGTTTCACCAGCGCCCCATTCTTCTCTTGGAGGAAGACCTGACGATGGAACTTGTTGTCCTTGCCATGGCCAGTTTGGATCTTCCAAGTTTGGCGGCATGGGCATCAATTTTTGTTCTGGCGCAGTCTTAGTTAGCTCTAAGATTCTCTCATATCTATTTTTTAAGAAACCCATATCAGTTCTCATTATGTTATATAATTTCATATCTTGTCCGATATCATAAACAGTATCTATCAAAGTGGTCCCTTTGTTAATAAGGTCTGTTATTTCAGATAGTTTAAGATTCAATTGCTCAACATCATTTTGTGCAATTAAATCATCCACTTCTTTTACTAAATTGTTGGATGCTTCAGAATAATTAGAAACCATTTGACGAAAACTAGGATTGCTAGCCGTAGACCCTTCTCCTCGTTTTTTCAGTGTTTGATTTGTTAAGGTTCTAACCAATTTAAGCTTATCCTTTATGGCATCAGGTATGTCTTTGAACATTCCAAGATAACTGTTTGCATCTTTATTTAGCTGCTCAACCTTTACAAGTTCGTATGCATCATTTTGTAAATACTTAATGTCATTATCTAACATTTCAATAAACTTCTTAATATATCCGCCACCCCATGGCTGTGCCATTCTCTTATTATATAAATCTGCTATACTCATGCTAACTCCATAAAAGCGCCTATTGTTGAATAAACAGTTGCGCCAGGCTTATCGTTTATAGTTCTAACGTCCCCCATAGGAATAACTCTAAAAATTACAGGATCTCCACCAAATTGATTCACTGCTCTTTGGGCATATATGTTGGCGTAGTTATAGTCTTCAGTAAAGAAAACCATATCTAAATTTTTTATTCTTCCTGCTTCGCTCAAATTCCCAGTTTCGTCTGAAGGCAAAAGTCTAAACTCGTCAAGAGGAACAACGGCAGTGCTAGTGCCATGATAGTATGTAGTTTGAGCTATCCTCTTGTTGAATAGATCTACGATTGCCATTTCCAGCCTTTCTCAGTAAGTATATCATTGAGGCACTCATCTCCACTATATACATAAACTAAATATCTTTTTAAAGATCCCTTCTTGTTTCTTTTCTTCTTGTCAACAATTGAACGAATAACTATGTCAGGATTATCCTTGAACCACTGAGCTACAAAATTGCTAGCCTTCTTACCCATTTTGTATTCTTCACTAGAATGTTTCACACCCCAAACCTCTGGCGTATCAACTTCTGCCATTCTAACTGTTATTTTTCTGTAAGCCTCAAAGCCTACATCGACCAAAAAAACATAAGTGTCACCGTCCTTAATTCTATCTAGTTTAGCTCTGTAGATATAATTAGGCTCGATCATTTCGCTTAGCCCCCGGTATCATTTCTGTGGCTATTTCAATAGCCCTATTAGGCTCCTGAATTATTCTTTTAAATGCGTCGATGCGTTTGGACTCCTCGTATAAAAAAATAACGTTGGCTATCGCTGACGCAATAAACGGAACCATACAAATGCCAAACATCACTAGCAAGTTTGACAACCCTATCCTGATCATAATTTCTTTCTCCATTGCTTTTTACGTTCTCCTCATATATACTGTAGCTAGGAAGAAGCAAGAAGAATCCCATTTTTAGTATAAAGGAAAAGATAAATGACGATTAAACAATTCAACAGATGCGTTAGAGTAGCACAGAAGAAACTTGCAGAGATTAAGAAGGTGCAATACAGGCATTTCTGCTTCATCTGCAAGGGCACTAAGATATTTGTGGTGGGCATTAATAGTTCTACTACGCACCCGAAGAGCAACACCTTCTATAAAGCTAAACATGCTGAGTTTGACGCGCTTAACCGATTTAAGAATCTCTTTCCAGACACTAGGATTGACAATAAGTCCTTGCTGGTCATAAGGTTAAACAACCAGGGAGAAATTCGTATGTCAAAGCCATGTAGTTCTTGCATCAATTTCATTAGGCAGTACAATATAGGTCGAGTTTTTTATTCGAACAGAGAAGGCGAACTAGAGGTTTGCCACATTTAACGGAGAAGTAAAATGGAACAAAGTGTTATAAAGTCAAAGAGACTAAGAAGTTATCCAAAGGTATGGAACTTGGGACATCCAAGCATCGAAAACCTATTGGACGGTGAAGTAGTTGTGCAGGAAAAGGTAGACGGATCTCAGTTCAGTTTTGGCATGGCTGACGGAAAATTGTTCGCTCGCTCAAAGGGACAAATGGTTATGGATTTTGATGAAGGCATCTATATTCCTAATAAATTATTTCAGCCAGCAATGGATACTGCACAGAGTTTGTTCGACCAGGGACTACTAACAGAAGGTTGGATTTACAGAGGCGAAGCGTTCCATAGTCCAAAGCATAATACGCTTGCGTATGAGAGAATGCCTGAGGGCGGATTCATTCTATACGACGTGGACACTGGTCTTGAAAAGAGAATGAATCCAAATGATCTAGCAAATGAAGCGGCCAAATTAGGACTGGAAGTTGTGCCAACTCTTTATGTTGGTGAAATCACAACTGTAGATCAAATTATGGAATTTATGAATAATCTTTCAATTCTTGGTGGGTCAGACATTGAAGGCGTGGTAATCAAAAATTATAATCAGTGGGGTCGTGACGGAAAGACTCTAATGGGTAAGCACGTAAGTGAAAGATTTAAAGAAATTAATCGAGTTGACTTTAAACAAAGAAATCCATCACAGGGTGATATCGAAACAGTACTATGTCAGAAGTATAGAAGCGAAGCTCGTTGGGATAAAGCTGTACAAAGACTAAAGGAGCTTGGCGAACATACGGGCGAACCAAAAGATATTGGTAAGTTAATGGGAATGGTTCAGGAAGATGTCAAGGATGAATGTGCAGATTTGATCAAAGATGAATTGTTCAAATACTTCTGGCCAAAAATCAAGAGACGTGTTGCTGCTGGTCTGCCAGAGTGGTACAAAAACATTCTTATGGAAGCTCAATTTAGCGGTCAAGTGGGAGAAAGACTAAAGGACAATTTCAATCAGCAAGTAACGAACAAACTAAAGAAAGATTATAAGGAAGACTTAAATGACGAAAATTAAAACAGGAGTATTTATAGGAAGATTCCAAGTTCCAGAAATAGGTTTACACGATGGACATAAGGCATGTATAGATAAGATTCTTGAAGAATGTGACACTTGTGTTATTTATGTAAGAGAAACTCATCGAGACGAAAGCAATCCTTTGACCTTTCTTGAAAGATATAATCTAATTAGAAAGCATTATCCAGACCCATCGAAGGTGAAAATAATCCAAATAGATGATCCTGGGTGTGATTTGACTGTGTACTACGGAAGGAAAGTCGGATATAATATAGAGCAGATCAAGTTAGATGAGGCGACTGAAAATATTTCAGCGTCTCAGATTAGAAAGGAACAAGCAGAAAAGAAGGATGATTAAACGAATACATGTGAATCAGCACAATATTAAGAAAAACAGAAAGCATGGGACAAATGTTCCTGTGCTTTCTGTTAAAACATATAAAGACAATAGGTATGGTCATGAAGCGGACATATTAGATGAAAATGGAAACGTTGCAGCTAAGGTAATTTATTCTCCAGACAAACCATTAAGCTGCGGGGCGCACGTCTGGATTGAAACGCATAATGAAGTTAGGGTAAAATAATGACTAAAAAGGCTACATGGAAAACAATGATCGGGCACATCGCAGTTGGCGCTGGCTTCATTCTAACTGTCGGCCTGACTATGAAAGGTTATGGCAAATATGCTGAGATAGGTTGGTATATCTTTGTTTTTGGCATGGGCTATAACTGGGGCTATGATAATGGTAGGTTTGAAAACCATGACCCAAAGACAGAAGCTGTAACTGTTCAGAAGCCGAAAGGGGTGAAGAAATGAAAAAACTAAGCAAAGCAAAAATACAGGAACACGCGGCAGTAATTAAGATAGCACTGGATGACAAATCGCCATTCAAGGATAAGGTAGATTTAAAATATTTACTTAAACTTCCCACAGAGCAACAATGGCAAATTTTTAGAGCGTTACCAAAAGATATACAACAGAAATTTTCAGATCATTGGAGCTAAAAATGAAACTTATAAAGATAATCGAAAGAGACAGGCGTGAAGCTATGAAGGCCAAGGATAAGTTAAAGTCAAATTTGCTTGGTGTTCTTATAGGCGATGCTACAAGGCAGAATAAGACGCCTGACGACTCCTCAGTTTTAAAAGCAATTAAGAGTATGGTGAAGAGTTTAGAGGAAACAAAAAATAAAGCAGGGGATGAAGTTGGGCGAATATGTCCCTATTTGAAGTTTGAACTAGATATCCTTTTAGGATATCTCCCCGCGCCCGCATCTGACGAAGAATTGTCAGCTTTTATTGATAAGGAATATGGAGACTTAGGTGATATACCCGCCAAACACAAGTTTGGCTCAATGATGAAGAGCGTTAAGCAATACTTTGGCGATGCGGCGGATATGAAGAAGGCAGGACAATTAATTAAGGAGAAACAAAATGGTTCTTGAAGGATGGACGTATGGCTATACTTGTCAAGGGTGCGGAAAAGAATATCTTAGTAAGAATGAAGCAGCAGAGTGCGAGCGTGATCATCAAAACGATTGCATTCATGAAGATATCTTCTTTATGGGAACAAATAGACTAAGAGCTTGCTGTAAGAGGTGTCATAAAGTAGGAGAAGTGACGGCAGACAATAGCACATTTAGAACTAGCTACACAATGAGAGTGAATTTTAAAGACCATGAAACGAAAAAAGACTAAAGACTATTGGGAAAAGGTAAAAGAACCATTCGATGATAACTCTGAGGCTCGTTCTAGAGCCGCAGAGTTAAGAATAAATGAACATACGTCTTATGTTAAGGTAGCTAAAATGGATCCTACTGGTAAATATGTAGTATCTTATTGCGTAGCCAAGTGGTATCTTCAAGAATTGAAGGATGCAGGGGTTGAATTGTAAATTATTTATCTGCTGCGTCAATTACCAAAAGTATCATAATAAATGCTACTATACAAGTAATGATTTTTATGAATAGCATTATTCGTCCCAGCCGCCCATTACTTGGGATTCAGCACGCTGGTATATTTCAACTAGCGTAGCGATTGCAGTCTTTAATTGATTTGAATCTAAACCAAGCTGACTCCATTCGGGGTCGCCGCTTAAATCTATATTAAACATATTCCAAAGATATGAAATTGGTTCATTCATACGGAAGACCCAAGCGTCCATAGAATATTCGCCAGGAACAGGAATTGATTCTTTTTCAGGAACCTGTTCTGGTGATTCTTCTTCGCCTGGAAAGTCTAACGCTTTTCTTTTATTAAATCTATCTACTATACTCATGCTATTCTCCTAACGCCTTATAGTGAACTATATTCGGATCTCCCTGCGGAAAGAATTCACCTTCCCAGTCTGGTTCTGTTTGCTCATAGACCGGCTCTTGTTCTACTTCTGGAAATTCCATTTGCCTACACTTATTGCATATTAATTCATCATCTCCACTTACATTGACAAATATTTCTTTACAAACAGAACATGCTATGCCGCAATCTTCGCACAGATCACCATCTAGCTCTTCAGAGTAAAAATAATTATCATTATCTCGATGAGAATTATAAGAATGATATTGCACGTCTTTAAATATTATATCTTTACACGATAAGCACTGTGATACTTCGTCATTATGATAGGCGCAATCCCAGCAAGATCCAATCTCGCTGCCAACTTCCTCATCTCTTGGGTCTTCAAACGTTCCATCTGAATTCATCCAACCATGTTCATAGTCTCCGCTTCTACATCCATACCTGTATTGACAGTTTTCGCACACCTCTACATCATTTAGAGAATACCACGGATCGTCCTCTCCACCGTAGCCCCACACTTCACCTTCACAATATTCACACTCGTAAATTACTCTTCCTTCATCACTATCTCTATTTTTTAGCGCCCCTACCATATCTTCTAACTTAATTACTCTTTCAACTAGAGGCCCATATAGTTTTTGTTCATCACTATTAAGATTTCCATTGTTAGAATTTCTTATCTCAATTTCCCAATCATAGTCTACGCCGATGCCAACCTTTGGATCTCCATTATCTAATATAATATATAGTGGACCTCTGCCAGAATACTGATTATAATAATTTTGACTAACAGTAAAACACCAAGTAGTGCCTTCGCCAAGAGCTTTAGCCTCTTCAAAAGTATTAATTTTCTTTACTACCACATCACCAGACATTTCGGGATGTTCAAGATCCATGTCAGGAAACCTATGTTGTTTGGGATCCATAAACTTTATTTGCTCTTCAGAAAAATCAACTAATTCGTCTACCGTCTCTCCACTTTCCAATCTTAAATCTCTATTCTCAGCCGCTTCAGCAACACGGATAGGCTCTAACGCTTCATTTAACTGGTCCCAACGCTTGTACTGACTAATATTATTTTTAGGTAGTGATTTTCTATGCTTTTCAAACAATTTAATGCTGTCAACGATTGCAGGTAAGTCTTCATTTATATTTTGCGCTGTAGATCCTCTCGACCACCACAGAAGTATTTGTTGAGAATATCTTTTCCCTGTCTTATCTCTTACTAAGTTTTCCCAAATCTTATCCGTTTCTTTATCTATTATTTTGCTTGCTATCTCTGGAACTTCTTCCCCATTGATACCTGGCTGAATTTCATTATAAAGATTCATTATGTAAGACACAAAATCTTCAACGCTTGGATTAAATTGATTTTCAAAATTAGAGGCTTCCATTTCTAAATCTATATCAAGCTGATCAAATACTGGCTCAAGTTGATACAATATTTGCCTTTTAATAATTTGAGGAGATCTTCGTCTGATGTTGCTAGGATCTTGCGTATGACGAATGTCGTCCATCGTAGCTCCAAGAAAACCGTCAATTCTATTTAAAATCTTATCAATTTCTCTGATAACAAACGATTCGTCTTTATAGAGAGTTTTTCTAATTAGTTCTTTATCTTTGCGCTCATTAGCAGCGGATCTGTGATTATTGAATAGTTCTAAAATGCTCATTATACTAATACAATACCAGCTTCAACTGCCTATTCACCGCAATTTTTGCGGCGTTTAGGCCCTCTATTCACCGCAAAATAAAATCCCTACAAGATTGACACTTTCTAGACTCTCTGGTACAATAGACTCTATGAATAGGTAAGGTACAAGTGTAAGTGCCTGGAACGCAATGTAGCAAATCCGAAAGAAAAGAGGTGTTATAGGATGAGTTTGAACGAATTACTGGAAGAATTAGACAAGGCTTTAGAACATGTTGATGTCATTAGAGACAAAATTAAAAATGAAGCGTTTTGGGTTGAGTTTGACGACGATGAAGAGGAAGAAATAGCAGAAAATAACAAAACTAGGGTCGCTTTAATTCCAAAAACGACTGAAGAGCAAATTGAAGATCATCTCTTTATAAAAGAAAGAATCGAAGATTTGACCAACAATTGGTCTTTTACCAGAAAAGATATTGCAGATTTTGTAAATAATAGTCCACTTTGGCTACAAAGAGGTAGCAAGACTAAGAGATATGAAGATATAAGTACGGCCACCATTAGCAATGTGAAAGGATGGACTGTAGATAGGGAAAGATCTGATGGAAAAGGCTATGACTTTCAGCTTAGATATCACAAAGCAAAAACTTTGATAAAGATTTTAAACAATATTCCCTACTCTTTACTGAAAGAATTAGCAACAAGTCAATAAGGAAGACAAAAATGATAAGGGCAAGACTGACGCCTCTGAGCAAATCAGAGATGGAAAAGCTAAACACTAAAAGATTGCTGGCCTATAAAAAGAAAAGACTAATGCCAATGATCAATCACGAAGGTGAGTATCTTTATGATGAATATATGGACGCGCTGGACGCTTGTAAAGAAATTCTCGCTACAAGGGAGCATATCGAAAAGAAGAGTTAATAGTGATAAAACGCCTGAACATTTATATGGCGTTTTATTTATTATTAATTAATAGGAGAGTAAAATGAAAGAAGTGTATGTGGTGTTGGGTCAATGGAATTATGACACGGCTGAAGTGATACGAGTCTGCTCTTCAAGGAAGGCAGCAGAACATGTTATGGATAACAACAAGGCAGGGTACGATCAAATTTTTATACAGAAACATGAAGTAGAAGAAGATAAACCGATTGACCCTTGCTCAATTTTGTGGGATTTTTAAAATGAGATACGAAAAACTATTTAAGGCAATGGACGAGTACAAAGAGGCAGTAGATAGGCATCTGCCTAACTATGACCCTGTTGGTCATGCAGAGAAAAGTAAAAAAGAAGCTATTAAAATCGCTGAAGATAAATTAGATGACGCTTTTATTGATATTATAGAATTTGTTATGATGGAAAAGTTTGAGTTTCATGCGCAGGGAGAATAAAATGGATTTATATCAAATATGGGTGAAGAGAAAAGAAGAGGATAAATTTTATAGAAGATTAGGCGACGAATGCTTTGCTTTTTCTAGAGAAGAATGTTTAGAAAGAATTAACAAAATGATATTAGATTGGAGTCGTCACAATATTGAACCAGATCCGAATCTTTATTATTTAGCTAAGGTTGGAGAAGGCCTAGAAGAAGTAAATAAAATAGTGCGTTCACTTTGTGGCGAATGTATGAAGTGGTCAACAAGAAGGGATGCATAATGGAAAAACTATTAGTAGAAATGAACTTGTATTTCAGAAGAAACGGCGACCTAGATGGTTTGTTCGTATGCACAAGAGAACAGCTAGAGGCGCTAATTGGTACGAGAGTTTACTTTGGAGAAGTATTAGGTAAACATAGTGAGGTCATTGCAACTTTAGAAGAAGGAGACTTCACGGTAAAAAGCGAAGATCAAGAGTTTATCAAAAAATTTGAAGAAGTATTAGGAATTTCAAGGTGTGGAACGATTAGTGGGCATAACCCAATCTCATATATTGAAGAAAACTGGGATTGCGGTATGTACGATGATGCAAGCGACGAGTTCAAGAAGCTGTTTGGACTGGAGGAGTAAATGCAAAGTTTTAATGAAGGTGATATAATACAGAGTCTTGAAGAATGCGAACACTGCTGGCATAGTCATGGAGGGGGAACATCTTACGGACATGGTGGGAGGCAAAGCGTTAGATGTTGTTATTGTGGGATTTCAGGAGTTAGGCCATGGACTACTAACGAAATTCCAGTTGATGGGCATGGCAAATATCATAAAATGACAGAAGTCGTTTACGGCGAAGTGGAGATATATAAAAGATGAAACTTAAACTAACTAAAGAAGACATAGATGAGCTAGAAAAGAACGCACCATTCGAGTGTCAGGACTTTGATGACTTATTTGCTCAGTGTCGCCAAGCGATTGAGTTAGAAAAATTACGTGAATCCTGGGCAGATATTGCTTGCATGGAAACTGAAAGGCGCAGAGACAAAGATAAAATAATTAGAGAACTAACGTCTGGAAAAAGCAGAGAGCGCATGAGAGCCGAATCGTGGAGAAAAGAAGCTAGAAAGACAGCAGAACAATATGCTGACACAGTGAAACGATTAAACGGATTGTCTACGTCCATGCTAGAGGGCGAGAATGGGCTTGCAGCAGCCACTATGAGATATGTAAAATGGCTGGAAGATAGCAATCGTGAAGCTCGTGAAACTATTTTAGGTTTACTTGAGTATAAGGATATTTACGATATAGAATGCATATGTGGAGAATTCGGAGATAATGTATGCTCTATTTGTTCAGCAACTGCATGGATAAAAGATCAGAAGGAGAATGAATAAGATGGCAAATAGGAGAGTACCAAAATTAGTAACTAAAGAAAAAATGGAAAAACTAAGTACAAGTAGGCTAAAAGTATATGAAGAAACTTTACTAATAATACGAGAACATTCACAGTGGGGAAAAAGTGAAAGTATTAAAAATAAGCAGTATGAAAGTAAATGGGAAGATACATATGCAGCGTGTAAAGAAATATTAGCATCGAGGAGAGTGAATAGTGAAGATAATTAAAGAAATAAAACACCTATATAGAAAGTTTTATAG
>Ga0114908_1001236_pt1 | contig 13089 bp, 21 predicted proteins | sample MalvireepMed_s17_FD_87292 | JGI IMG/M metagenome (GOLD analysis project Ga0114908, IMG submission 87292) | Marine viral communities from the Global Malaspina Expedition - Malaspina viral metaG DeepMed_s17 | ecosystem: Environmental > Aquatic > Marine > Oceanic | place: Mediterranean Sea... | reverse complement strand
GGACAATCGAGTCGGCAAGCAGTCTCAGCCCCTTGCCTTGGAACCAACGGGCACCAGACACGGCCAGATGATTACATGGCGGGAACGCGGACACGAACGCGATCCGGTCACGGCCGAACGGCGGCATCCACGGGACAGCCAGATCGTGGCCGACGAGATGGAAGTCGTCGGTAACGGTGACCCCCGGAGGGTGGGCGGCGTCGACCGCCCAACATTCAAAGCCTGCTTCACGCCAGGGGGCCAGCATTACCGCTGATTCATCGAACAACGAGATAACGACCCGGGCCTCATGCTGCACCACGTTGCGCCGCCCGTCTTTCTGCCTGCAACCGGTACCGGTTCTTGTCAGCGCACCGCCTCGAGCAGGTCTTTGACCCCAACCGTTTCGGCGCATATTCGCATTCACAAATGACACACAACGCCGACTTTGGAATCAACTTTCGGCGGGCGCGTGTCCTTTGCCTACAAGATTGCCCACCCCATATGCCGAACTCTTCGTTTTGTGTCGCTGCCCACTCGCCACATTCTTTTATTACTGGGCACGACTCGCAAATCTTTAGGGCTTTCAAGATGTTGCCGACGCCTGCTGTAGTGGGAAAGAAAATGGTGGGGCCAGTGTCGCGGCAGGCTGCGTTGTCGTGCCACTCGGGTCGCTGCCAAACCGTGGTCACGGCGCACACTCCCAGTGTGACCAGCCGCCCCCCGCACGATCCACCAAATGCCTCGCCGCCTGTGTCGCCTGCACCGGGTCGAGGCGGGCCGCAGGGTCCGGGTCCACGCCGGCATCCTCCGCTACCCAAACCCAGGTTCGTTGAATGAACTGGAACAGCCCAGCGGCACTCTTCGTTTGCGGCGTCTTGTTCTTCGCCCCGGTCCAGATCGCATCCGGGTTCCACGACGACTCGCATGCCACCACTGCTGCCGCATACTCGTACTCGTCGCCCGGGAAGTACTCCCGCACGATGCCCTCCAAGTATTCACGGGTCACCGGCTCAGGCAGCGTCGTCGGAACGGCCGACACCTCCTTGTCTGTGGTTGTGTCGGTTGCCCGAACCGGTGACCCGCTTTCGTCTAACAAATCCAAGTGTGGACCGGCGGGGATTCGAACCCCGGTCCCATCCACCACCTCCGCCTCTTGCCTGGCAGAGGGTGGCGGACGGTCGAACCCGACTGTTCCGGCCCATGTAAGCGTCGTCGTAGTCGTCGGCGCAAGCGTCGTCGTAGTAAGCGGGGGCAGCACCACCTGTCGGGCTAGCCGCAACCCGAGGTTCTCAACGGTCACAGCATCCAAGGGGACCGATACGCCCACTGGAATGCTGTATGGGGGGAAACCGGAGATCCCGGCAGTGCTGCCCCCTTGGCTGGACTCACCGAATAATAAAGCAGCGGCGAGCATGGCGAACAAACCGGCGACGATGCCAAGCCACTGGATCATTCCGTTATCTTCCAAGCCTGCTCGAGGATGCGGCCCGCAAGACTGAGCGCAGCGTCAGGCGACATGACGAATGAGCCCATTGGGCCAGACGTATCTGTTCCCGGTGGCATCGCCGTCAACGCGACAAGCGGCCCGTGTTCGTTGTCCCAAAATCCGTAGACCTGGATGTCGCATTCCTCCGGGTTGTCGGGCACCATTTCCGACGGGCCAGTCATGCTGCGTCCTCGTCGGGAAGGGTGTTCCAAACCTTCCCGGCCCAAGTCCCGTACTCGTTGCCCCGCTGTGCCGCTATATGGCATGGCCGGCGGACGGGACATCCATCGCAGAAGCTCTTCGCTAGTTCGAGGTACCCCGGGTCGTAGAAAATCTGGACCGGTTCGCCACGGCACGCCGCTTGGAGTTTCCATTCAGCCGCTCTGGATCGCCGCATTTCGCACCCGGAGAATCGCCGCCTGTGTCGGAGTCATCTGAGCCTCCGACCGCTTCTTCTCCTCACGGTGCGCTATATCGAGCGCGGTTTGAAACGCTGATGACCCGTCGGGTCGTGGCGCCTTGAAGTTGTAGGACCGCTCGAGGGCGGCAAGGATGACCTCGATAGGCCAGCCGTCCTCAACGGCTTCTGCTATCCGGCGCTTCACAACTCTGGCCCGCGACTCTGTGTCGTAACCGGGGCGGCATTCGGGGATGGACCGCCAAGTCGTGTAGAGGCGTTCGGCTATTGCCACCGGATCAGAGTACTGGATGTCGCCACCGAACAAGTCAATCGCCATGCTCGGCACCTGTCTCAGCGATTGATCCCAAGGCCCGCAACATGATGTCCTGCGCTTCGAGGCGTTGTGTCTTGTCTCTCACCTCAGCGATGAGATCCTGGTAGCAGCCGTCGAACTGGTCCCACAACTGCTCCTGAGAATGCAACTGGTGCAAGGATGCAAGCAGCGACTTCTCCGTCTGATGCAACTCCTGTAGCAGCCGTAGCCGACCCCAGAACCAGCGTCTGATCCGCTTCACCCCTTTACCCCCCACCTGGTCGCACGGCGACCGTTGTCCTGCCTTACTTCATCCACTGCAACGATGAACCCGAGGCGCTCCAGCTCGATGCGCCTCGGTCGCTGCGTTGACCCGTCCATAAACAACCCGTCCTGCATTTGACGGTCTGTGGCTGGCCCGTTAGCGATCAGCCACCCCAGCAGTTTGGCACGCAACCCGCCGACCCGGGACACAATCGCCATCGCTGCTTCCGCCGAGGTACGCGACCCGGGGGCAAACGGCAACGCTGCTTGGCCGTTCACGACAGCATGTCCGCGAACTGGCGGAGCGAAACCACCACGAACGAGTCCTCGACGGGTCGCCCGGGGGACTTCACAATCGCTGCACCAAACGGGACACCGAGGTTCTCTGCCTCTGCTTCTGCTTCGGCCACGAACTTTGCCAGTTTGAACTCGCGGGTCGCCTTGCATTCAATCGCCCAGTCGGGGATGCCGGAAATGTCGCCACGATCCTGGTTGCCGTAGAGAACCATGCGGTCAATGAACCACGGCAACCGTTCGTTGAGATAGTTGGCGACAGCCCGTTCGTAACTGGTGCCCTTCTTCTTCGACGGCGAACTCACGACGCCTCCTTCAATGACAACTCGAGGTTTGCCGCCTCCTCTTCGCTTTCCCGGTTCACAATCTCCGAGGCCCGCCACGACGTTTGGCATGCGTCGTCCACCGCCAGCCGCCCGTTCGCCAACACCAATGCCCCTACGACCTCCCAAACCTGGAGTTCAGTTGAAACCTTGATCCGGTTGTTCAGCGCCTCCGTTACCGCCCGTGCGACATGGATGTGTTGCCGCACCCGCAGTTCGGCGTCGTCCGCAACGATGGCACGCCGCTCGATCTCGTCGTAGCAGCCCATCAGAACGGCTCCTCGTCATCTGCGAACACGGTTGCCTGCACGGCACGGGCCTCGTCGGTTACCTCAGCGGAACGCTCCGAACGCTGCCGGCGGTCGCCCGCATCCTGGTTCGACTCGACCTTCGTCACGTTCGCATAGGCGTAGGTAAGCGACGGGCCGATCTCGCTGACGCTGATCTTCATCTTCCGGCGGGTTTCGCCTTCTTTGTTCAACCACTCATCCTCGCGAAGCAACCCGTCGAAGACGACACGGTCACCCTTGGACAACGAGCTGGCGCGGACGTTCTCCGCGACATCCTCCCACACCTCCAAGTCGATGAACAGTTTGGCGTCCTTGCCGTTGTAGGCGGCTACACGCACTGTGCAGACAGCCTTCCCCCCGGGGGTGTGACGCACCTCCGGGTCTGAAACTACGTTTCCGTTGCCGTGTACACGGATCATGGCTACTTGTCCTCCTTGGCTTGTCGGGCTTCTAGATCATCGAGGCGTTGTTGCACCAACTCAATGTCTTCCTCGAGGGTGATGTCGGATGCTTTGGCGATGACGCGGCCAAGCACCTGCGATGCGACTCCACGAAGGTCGGCGCTGGACAGGCCAAGATCCTTGCCTCTCTTCGCAAGCGCCTTCAACGAGGCTCCAACGTCGGCAGTGGCGGCAGGAGCAGGGTCACCCCGGAGGTCTTGGGGTCGCTGCTCATCAGCCGCTGCTCCTGCCGCCTTCTCCTTCACGAAAGTTGAACTCAACGACTCGTCATGCGTCGCCAGGTAGAGGCCAACGCCGAACGCCTGCAACGCCTTCTTCAAGGCATCCGACACTGCGCCCTTGTAGTCGTGGCCCATGTCGAGAATCTGGCCGTCGCGGCGATGCTTGATCTCCTGCCCGCCAAAGCCATCGCGCTCGGTATGCGCCGTGAAGACGCGTACATGGGCGATGATCCAACCGTCGACAACCTCTGTTGAAATCACCTGGTACGACCAGTCCAAGCCCAGCACCTCGTTGGTGCGGGCAATCACTGCCGACACTGGGATATACGTCAGGGTCGTGCCGCCCTTCTTCAACGACGACTCGGTTGACTTCGGGAACGGTGCCCCCAACTGTTCAAGTACGTCGCTCACGACGACACCTCTCTTCCTGCACCACACAACGGGCACATCTGTCCGTAGGTTTCCCAAAGCTTCGCACCGACCCACCCCTTGCAGGCTTCGCACTGCTCGAGGCGTCGCCGGCCACGACCAGTTGACACAGGCTTCGTCACAACGTCACCCCCGCCTCTTCCACCTCATCAACAGGCGGCTTCCAGTTCGCCCGCACAGTGCCCGACGCCAAATCAACCGGCATCGCCTCCGTCGGATGCACAGCACACAAATCCCGATGCCAGCAGTAACGACAGTTCCAAGGCTGACCCTTCGACGCCTTCTCAGTGATATAAGGCGGCGGTACATCCACCAGCCCGAACCCGGGAACGTCACGAGCAGGCACTACACCTTCCTTGACCTCGTCCCACACGGCTTGCAGACGCCACAGTTCAGCCATGCCGATCTGCTCAATCGTCTGACCGTCGAACAGAACCGACGGGTTGCCGTTCTCGTCAAGCAAGTCGTTGCCATGCTCGTCCTGCTCGACGGCTGGGCCATCCATCCGCCACCGCCACACCAGCAACTGCCCCGGTTTCGCACCATCCCGGTAGGAGCCTTCCTTCGCCAGGTAAACGAGCCGGATCTGGTCAGCGCCGAGGCCCAGTGCATACATGGCGGCTTGTTGCACATGCTTAATCTTCGGAGCGTTGGACTTCTTCGCAAGTCCGAACGCGAACGACGACTGTGTCTTGTACTCGTCCACGACCTTGTCGTCGCCTAGCATCCAAACGCCGTCGGCGTGGCCCGACAGGTCGAACCCGAGGGGACGGCAGTCGACCTTCACTTCCGATTCGAAATCCGGCCACATGGCATGCATGGCCTCTTGGAGGAGTGCATGCATTGCATCCCCGATGCGGAACGCAATCAGCGTTGCATCATCCGGCAGGTTGGACGGTGGGATACGCGCTATTTCAAACGCGGTCCCCCGTGTGCAGCCACCGGCCTGTGACCCACGAAGCGGTGTCCCGCACGCCGTCGGCTTCGGGCCTTTCGCCTCACGTTGAAGACGCAGAAACGTCCCAACAGTGCTGGACAGCAACCCGGTTGTGGTTGATTCGTCACCCATATGCTCTGACCTCCCTAGAGCTTGATGTGGAGGTAAGAGTAATGGAGGGGTGTGACAGTGTCAACTACCTCATAAGCGAGGCACTGTTCGGGTCACCGAACCGCTTGGCGAGGAAGCCCTTGACGACAGCGAGGCCGGCGGCAACCGCAGCCACTGCGGCAGCCTTAGCGCCCGCCATGTCACCGACTGTCCAGGTGGCGAGAAACACCTGCGCCGCCGTCGCGATGCTGCGTTCTCCGAGATCCTTCAAGTGGGTCATGCCCATTTCTCCTTTTGCTTGTCCATCACGAAGATGGGTGATTGAACGGTCACGCCGTGTTCCGGGGTGACCAGCCACCACGCTTGCTGCGGCGGCTCGTCGGGAAAGTTCATAATGGCCGCGAACTCGTCCGGGCCTTTCGTGCAACCATTGACGATCAAACCGGCCGAAGCCGCCTGTACGAGCTGGTGCCAATGCCCCATGATGAGAACATCGTGGGGACAGTTGACCTGCTTGCGGGCACGAAGCCGCATGATCGGAGGCCAGATACCGCCAATGCCTCCACCGCCTTTCACCTGGTCGCCGTGTGTAAGCAGGTGTCTCGTATTGTAGACGCTGAACAAGCAGTCAGCAGATTCGCTGATCTGCCATGTGATTCGGTCGTCGCCGGCAAGGTGTGTTGCCGTGGTGGTCACAAGCAACCAGTCGAGGTTGTCGCGAACCCGGCCCTTCATGCGTGGCTTGCGGGTCATGCGGCCGTGGTTGCCAACCACCGCAGGACAATGCACGGTGCCGAAATGGTCTGCGAGTGTCGTCACCGTTGCCGCCAAACGGCCTGCCCAAAAGACAACGGTTTCTAGCGCAGAGCATTCGTTTGACTCGCGGAGTTCCTCATGGATCAAACCAGAAACCAGGTCGCCGCCGAGGATAAGGACGAGTCCTTCGATGTCGACGCCGGCAGTGTAGTCGCGGGCCAACTCGATGGTCTTGTCGGTGAAGCGGCGTAGGCGCTGTTCGGCAATGACCCGGTTGTAGCATCCGCGGCCGTCCATCTCGACAACGGACACGACTTCGTCCCAGTGCGTATCCGACAACATGGAGCAAACAATGGCCTTGCCTCGCCCGGGTCGTTTCGGTACCAACCAGTTCGGTGGGTCCATGCCGACACACGCTTCGTACACATCGACACGAACCTGAAGGTCATCTACCCGATGGTGGGCCTGCTCGAGTTGGGCCTTCGCTACAGACAAATCGGTCTTCGCAACCGCCGCCTGCTTTTCCGATGCTGTTAGGCGTTCGACCAGTGCCGCTGTTTCAGCGAACTCGTCCAGGCTGGTCACAGCCTCACCCGGGTAGAGGTCAAAACCTTCACCTTCGCAACCGTTGCATCCTCGTACCCGAGGGACTCCAACCAGCGGACAATAACCGAAGGAGGCGCCTGCGATTCCATGATCTGTTCAACGACATGGGCGTCCAACTGGTCGACCCAACGGCGGGGTCGCCCCCTACCTGCTGCGTCCCACCGGACGAAGTCTTCTAGCCCTGCGGGCTCGTCAACATCCTCACCAGGCATGTACCCTCCCACCAACTGTTGTCATCCGAGAACCGCAGGGGTTGCAGTTCAAGGTCTTCGACAGTGACCGTGTCTGTGCGGCCGGTGCCTTCCTCGTAGGTGACTTCCGCTGCGGAAACCACCAAGGTTCTCAAAGCATTGTACTCATCAAGCGTGTCGTAATACGCGGCAGCACCGGCACCGCCAGAGGTTGTGACCATGCCTTGGAGGATCAAGGGGGCGATGATCTCTTCGATGCGTTGCGGTTGCGGGCGGGCGTGAAGGGACCAGCGTTCAAGTATCGGCCCGGTGGTTGTGTCGCTTGCGTCCCTGGTCAGCGTGAGTTTGACTTCGTACACTTCGGCGGTTGTCGCCCCGGTGTAAGCCGTTTCTGCCTGCGCTGCGGCGACCGCCAACGCAACCGATGCGTTCGTATCGTCGGTCACGGTGATGGTTACAGCACCCGTGACGCCCTGCGTGACGCCGCGGTAGTCGAGGGGGTCTTGGTAGTCGGTGACAGTCGCGTAGTCCGTTGGAGAAGCCAACGTGTTTTGTGCAGCGGTGAACCGGCCAGAGGTGGCTCGCAAAACCTTCTTGGCGACTGTGCCGAAGCTGACGAGTCCAACAGTGACTTCCCCGGTGGCTGCAAGGTCGCCGCTTGCATCCTCCCCGTACAGTTCGCCCGACGAGTCGGTGAAGAACAGTTTCGAGTCGAACACCTCGAGCGACTGGACGTTGCCGTATGACCCGGAGTCAAACGCCAGGAACTTGGAGTAGGCCGGGACGAGTGTGTCAACGAACTTGACGAGGTCCGCCTTCCAAGTGTTGCCGTTCGTGGTCCCCCAGTAGGCGTATCTGCCTACGATGCGTACCCCATACGCTGCGCCGCCGTCGTCAATGACCGGGCCGAGGGACACACTGAACTGGTCTTGGCCGCTGATGACGCCGAAGCGGACACCTGCGCTTGTGCCAACGACCATGACCTCACCGAATACGTCGATGCTGAAAGGCCCGGTGAAGGTTTCCCCCACGGGAAGAACCGCGGCTGGCACCGGGTAGGACAATGCCCCGTCGGTCGTGGACACGCTGATGCCGTAGAGGATGCCTTGCCCGTTGTCGTTGTATCCGGCGTAGATAGCGGTCGGTCCACCCTTGATGACTTTGCAGGTGCCGGTGAGGGTCTTGTCGAATGTGAGTACCGCCCCCGAGCTGTTGAGTTCCACGATGCGGGCACCGTCAGCGGACAGCAGCCTGCCGTTGGCGAACTCGATGACATCGCCGGCAAACGATCCAACTGTGGACGCTGTCGTCGTGTTGGACACGGTGGCCTTCTTCACTGCCGAACCGATGGTGGCGTAGACGGAAGCCCCGTCGGATGTCCAGTCCTGGATGGTGCCACCCATCGGCGTCGCAGCCGGGGAGTACGCACCAGCGTTCACATCCGGGTCGCCGTATTTGAGGTCCGTCCCGTCAGAGAAGTAGAAGACTGTGCCGTTGACGACGCGGGCGTACAGGTTCGAGTTCGACCCGGTGGCCTTCTGCTCGATTGCCTTGCACAGGCTGATCTGACCCTCGGTGAATACGTCCACGTTTGCCGACGTATCGAACCGGCGACGGTCAGCGTCTGCTATGTCGTAGTGGCGTTGCCCACTTCCATACGACCAATCGGTTTGCGAACGAATCCACTGGCCTGCCGACGAAAGGGTGTGTTCACCCACATCGGTTGATGTGTCGCGCTGCTCACGCTGCGCGGGGATAGTCCTACGCCGGTACCCGGCCGTATCAACCAGGTACTTGCGCCCGTCAACCGCAACGTCGAATCCGCCAGCGACCATGACCGGCTATCGGCCGCTTCGATGCCATGTCGTGGGATACATCTGTGCAAGACGAGCTGCTTCGGATTGGATGCGTTCCTGCCGGCGAAACCTGAGATCCCTCATCGACGCCGAGATAGCCCCGGGGGGTACTTCCTCCGCCCGACGAACAGGAGGCTGCTGGGTAATCGACTCGCGGGCAATCGGACGGAAACTCATAATGGCAAGCGCCGCCCCCATAGGTGGCAAATCGTAAGCTTCAGCATGGAGGCCCACCGCAGACAATGCCGTAGACGAATCCGTCAACGCCGTGAACCCAGTCGTGTACTCCACCCGAACCGTTTGGCCCGCCTCGGGAAGATCCTGCAACACAAGCGCCACCCCCGACGCAAACGCCGAGGTGTCCCGGTTGCGTTTCACCGTGAAGCGTCGCACCTCTGGCTCAGACAGATCCGACGAGGTGTGAACCCAGGTGACGCGACGCACCGCCAACGCATCCGCAGCAAGGTTGTATCCGTCCTTGGTGGAGTTGTAGGTGAACGTCGTGGTCTGCATCTGGTATAGACCGTTGCGTGGGCTGGACAGGTCGTTGAGGTCGTCGTTGACGGCGTCGAGGATCATGTGCCCCGGGTACTGCGGGTTGGAGCGGATGATGTCCGTGGAGGTGTGTGCCGCTGCGGTGGAACCGCCGTAGCCGCGCATCACCGACACCGTTGTTCCGGCAACGGCCGTGACGTACATGAGTTCGGTTCCGATCTCGATAACCGACCCGGTCACAATCGGGCCAGTGTCGAACTCGACAGTCAACTGTGCCGCACCCACAAGGATGTCGCCATTGAGCCGGTTGAGTGGTTCGACAGTGCCGCCGAGAAGCAAATCCCGGGTCTTGTCAATCCATACCTGTGCAGTCACGACGAGTCACCCACGATCTCTACCGCTTCCTTCCTGGTTGCGTCGTCGGTGATGATCTGCCCCGTTTCCACCTCGAACTTTTCGGCTGCCCGAACCTCGAGATCGGCGGCACCCAGCACATTCCCCGGCTGAAGCCCGTCGTCTTTGAGGCGCTTGTACGCCTCCCTGTCCCGCTCGAGGGAGCGTTCCACCTGACGAGGCCGGTTGCCCTTCGGCTGGAATGACACAGACCGGGCCTTCTCCCCGAATGTCAACTCTTTCTTCTCGGTCATGCCGCGATCCTCTCTCCTACTTCCATATCGTACCCGGCGGCAACCAACAGGTCGGATTCCGCATCCGTCAAGTCAGGGCTGTCGTGCCCGCCGTGGATTGTCCTCGTAATAGTAGTTGCATCAGCCGGGTAGTCGGTAGTGACAGTCGCATCGGACACGATCCACACGTTGATCCCACGATCACGGGGTGTGTAGAAACGGGCAAGACGATTCTCCGCCGACAACGGGTTGAACCATGCCTCCCCCTCAGCGAGCCTGTTGCCACCAGGAGTCGTGTTGGTAACCACATGCCGGCCAAGTCGCAACACACCAACACCAGAAGTAGTCGTCACCGGATCCACTAGAACATCGGCTGTTTGACTAACCGTCGGAGCTGGTGACGCAGCCACGCCAGCGACAACGCCAGCAGCGACATCAACAACGCTACGAGCGACCACAGACGGAACCGCCGCCACCCCCGCGACGGCACCTGCCGCGACCGCAACGGTCGATGCAACGGTGGCATCACCGACGGCCCCGACGCCAGCAACCACACTGCCGCTGACAACGGCAGCACCGGCAACTGTTGGCGACAAGACCGCGGCAGTAGCAACAAGCGTGGCCGGGGCAGCGATTGCGCCCCCGGAAATAGTCGGCGCTGGGACCGCAGCCGCGGAGGAGAGAACGGCTGGGGCCGCAAGGGCCGACCCGGAAACGACGGGTGCCCCGACCCCCGCCACCCCGGCCACAAGCGCGGCAGACACGGCAACCGTCTGTGACCCCTGGTAGGTGGTCGACGCTTGCCGATAGTCTCTGTCACTTTGATAGTCGAGTGCTGACAACTCAACCCTTCTCGATCAGTTTGTGGTGTTCCTCATGGACACGGGTCCATACAGTCAACCCGGTCACATCGTCCTGAACAGTGTCGACCTTGCCCTCGAGCCGGATCAAACCGTGGGTGACCATGTTGTGCTGTTCAGTGTTCTCTAAGCGGAGCCGATTCAGGACGACGCCAAACACGCCGGTTACTACCGCTGCTGCGATGACACCGAACGCGCCGACCCACTCCACCCCCATCACCCGGCCCCGAACATTACCTTCCAACTACGACGGCCAGCGACGCCATCCGCGACAAGCCCATTGGCACGTTGCCAAGCAACCACCTTCTTCTTCGTTCCAGGGCCAAAGATGCCATCTATCGGCGTTGCGCCAACAGCAGCTTGAACCCATTTGACTGCGTAGCCGCGCATCCGGGGGCGACGCAACCGCAACGCCTTCACATAAGGCGGCGGCTTCAACACCGGGATTACTGCCGGCTCGTCAGGAGATTCACCCTGACCCGGGTACATCTGGGAAAGAACCGCGTAGGCGGATTCGCCGGGGCAACTCGTTGCCTTCACATCACGGTGGCCGCGGATCTGGAATGTAGGGGCGCTGATCTTGTTGCTTGAAATCCCGTGGGCGATCAGTTCACGAATCGCGTCGATAGCGGCCTGCGAAATCTGCTGCTTGGTGGTGTCACCAATCAGACAGATCGCATACGAGTCTTTGTTGTGGTTGCGGGTTGCCCCGCCACGGTTGTCCCAGCCTCGCAGCTCGTACACCCGACCCGATTCGACGCCGACAGCGAACGAGTACGCAATGTCGGACCATCGGCGGGTTTCGACATGGTGCCGCTGGTAGGCTCGTAATGTGGCGGCTTCGCCTTCTTGGCTGTGGTCTTTGAGTTCGACTGCGCCGTGGTGGATGAAGACGTTGTTGACCGGTCGGTTTAGCCGACTTGTCCAACGGGGGGTTTTTGCGCCCCAGTCAGTTCTGCTGATCGGCAGCATCAGCCGCCTCCAACAGTTCGCGGAGTTTCCGGTTTTCGACTCGTAGTGCTGCGACGAGAACCCATGGTTGGGCGGGTGTGCTGGTTTGGAGTTCGTTGACGATCTCGTCGGCGGTCACAGCGATATCGGTCATGCCGCCTCCAACGTCTCCACGCGGGCGGCGAGTTCCTGCACGGCCTTCACCAACGGTGCAATCAACTCCGTAGTCCGTAGACCTTGTGCCCCCTGAACATCGGGGGTTGCGGCACCTGCTTGGTGCACCACGTTGCCGTCGTCGTCAAGCACCTCGGGCGTTGCTGGCCTGCCTTTCTTGAGTCCGTCCACCCAGATGCCAACGTCGGACGCGGAGTCGCCCAGAACCTGCGCCACATGCTGGGCGACGAACCCGTAATGTCGGCGCACCCCGGCGCGGCCCTTGGTTTCGATCCACTTGAACGAAACCGGCTCCAACTCGTTGATGAAGCCCAACCCGAGGTCGGATTCCTGCACCTCGGTTTTCAGGTCGGCGTCGGAGGTGTTGATCGACCCATCGACGGCCCACACATCAAGCCAGCGCCGACCAGAATCACCGAGCGAGTAGGCGTTGTCGGCACCCGGTCGGAGGTCGTTGTCGCCGTCGATCTCAAAGCCGACGAGGGTAGACGACCCGTTCCACGTTCGGAACCGGAGCGCCGACTGACCGTTCGTGTTCAGGAGGGCCGCGTAGATGTGGGCGTTGCCGTCGGCGCCCGCGTAGGTTGAGTTTTCCAGCCCGAATGACAGTGCTGCCTCGGACCCGACCGTAGCGGATGCGTAGTTGATGATGGCGAGTTCGCCACCACGCCCACCGGCGTTGTCCTCGCGGACGACAAGGCGTGTCGCCGGGGACGCCTCCCCGATGCCGACATCACCAGCCGAGGTCACCCGCACCCTCTCCGTGCCAGCCGTGCAGAGTGCGACGATGTCGGTGCCTACCGCACCGAGGCCCGTGTAGATGTCGCCCTCTGCGACAGCGGCCGTGAACCTGAGGCCACCATGCAGAGCCAACTTCGCGGTGCCCGTTGGGGTAATCCCGATACCGACATCACCGTTCGACCCAACCGTCATCCGCTGGGCAGAGGATGTCCAAAACTTGAGCGCCCCAGCCTCCCGCAGAACAAAGTTGAAGTCCACACCATTCGATTCAAGATCGAAACCGTCGGTGTCTGCTGCCCCCGTTGAAGTGTTGGTGAACTTG
>Ga0114908_1001234_pt1 | contig 13101 bp, 11 predicted proteins | sample MalvireepMed_s17_FD_87292 | JGI IMG/M metagenome (GOLD analysis project Ga0114908, IMG submission 87292) | Marine viral communities from the Global Malaspina Expedition - Malaspina viral metaG DeepMed_s17 | ecosystem: Environmental > Aquatic > Marine > Oceanic | place: Mediterranean Sea... | reverse complement strand
GATTACAGCATTTTTCCTAAAAAAGAAGATGCGATTGAATATAAAGATGTAAAGAAATACTTTATTCACGATATCGATGCGTACACGATCGTATTTATCGATGGTATTTATTCTTCACATTTATCACAAACCACGCACGATAAGATCGATGCTTGCTTAATGTCTTCCGCATTAACAAAAGACAAATACAAGCCGGTCATCGAAAAGTATTTTAATAAAATAGCACCTAAAAATTCGTTAAACAGTTTAAATACTGCTTTTTCTAGAGAAGGCGCTTTTATTAATATCCCTAAAAATACCGTAGCCGATAAGCCTATTCAAATCCTTAATTTTTCAACAGGAAATGAGTCAGCTTTAATGTTACAGCCAAGAAACTTAGTGGTTGTGGGTGAAAATGCTCACGTACAAATTATCGAGCGTCACCAAAGTTTAACCGATAATGCGGTTTTAACTAATGCGGTAACCGAGATTTATGCCGATAAAAGAGCGATGGTCGATTATTATAAAATTCAGAATGATCACGCCAACGCTTCCTTAATCGATAATACATATGTTGAGCAACAAGGAGAAAGTAATTGTTCGGTACACACGTTTTCTTTCGGCGGAAAATTAACCAGAAACAACCTTCAATTCTTCCAAAAAGGAGAACATATCGATTCAACGATGAAGGGAGTTACCATAATTGAAGATAAGCAACACGTAGATCATAATACCTTAGTGCATCACATAGAACCAAATTGTGAAAGTCATCAAGATTATAAAGGTATTTACGACGATAAATCGGTGGGTGTTTTCAACGGAAAAGTTCTAGTTGAAAAAGAAGCACAAAAAACCAACGCTTTCCAAAGTAATAATAATATTTTGGTAAGTGATAAAGCAACGATCAACTCAAAACCGCAATTAGAGATTTTTGCAGACGACGTAGCTTGTAGTCACGGTTGTACGATAGGGCAATTAGACGAAGATGCGATGTTCTACTTAAAATCTAGAGGTATTCCTGCAAAAGAAGCTCGAGCTTTATTAATGTATGCTTTTGCGAACAACGTTTTATCAAGTGTAAAAATTCCTGAATTACAGAAAAGAGTCAATAAGCTTATTGCAAATAAATTGAATGTAAGTTTAGGTTTCGATTTATAAAATTGAACTTTTATGGGTTCAATAAAAAATAAACTCATTTTATGAGTCATCAAATAGATATAGAAAAAGTACGAGCAGATTTCCCTATACTTTCCCGTAAAGTAAATGGGCATCCGCTCGTGTATTTCGATAATGCGGCTACTTCGCAAACACCAAAAGTGGTGATCGATGCGATTGTAGAATATTACGAACAATATAATGCCAATATTCACCGTGGCGTGCATAGCTTATCTCAAGAAGCAACCGATGCTTACGAGCAAGCTCGTGAAACACTAAGAGCACATTTTAATGCAGCGAAGAAAGAAGAAATTATCTTCACTTCGGGCACCACACACGGGATTAATTTAGTCGCTAATGGTTTTGCTTCTCAATTAAAAGCTGGTGATGAGGTGATCGTTTCTGCTTTAGAGCATCACTCTAATATTGTGCCTTGGCAAATGCTTTGTGAAAAAACCGGTGCGCAATTAAAAGTGATCCCGATGACCAATTCGGGTGAATTAGCGATGGATGCTTTTCACGAACTTTTAAGTGATAAAACAAAACTCGTTTTTGTAAATCACGTCTCAAATGCTTTAGGAACCATCAACCCGATTGAAGCGATTATTGCTGAAGCTCATAAAAAAGGAGCAGCAGTATTGATCGATGGTGCACAAGCAGCTCCGCATATCAAAGCCGATGTTCAGGCTTTAGATGTCGATTTTTATGTTGTATCGGGTCATAAAATGTGCGGACCAACAGGTGTTGGTATTCTCTACGGAAAAGAAGAATGGCTTAATAAACTTCCGCCATATCAAGGAGGTGGAGAAATGATCGATCAGGTAACTTTCGAGAAAACAACTTACGCCGGGTTACCGCATAAGTTTGAAGCAGGAACGCCAAATATTTGCGGCGGTATTGCTTTCGGGAAGGCGATCGAATATTTAAATGAACTAGGATTCGAGAATATCGCAGCTTACGAGCACGAACTTTTAACTTATGCCACCGAGCAATTGTTAGCGGTTGGTGATGTAACGATTTACGGGACGTCTTCAGAAAAAACTGCGGTGATCTCTTTTAATATTGAAGGAATACATCCGTATGATATTGGGACGATCATCGATAAATTAGGGATTGCCGTAAGAACCGGTCATCACTGTGCGCAACCTATTATGGATTATTATAAAATTCCTGGAACGGTAAGAGCCTCTTTCAGTTTTTATAATACCAAAGAAGAAATTGATGCATTTGTGCAAGCAGTGAAGCGAGCAAAAATTATGTTATCTTAGATATTTGATTTAAGATTTTGTAACAAAATTCAGCCATCTCAAACTAATCATAAATTAGTCTTATGAATAAAATCACCAAAACAAAAGCATTTACTTTAATATCTGTAGGGTTATTAGTAATCGCAGCTTCGCAAATAACTTCTCACTACATTACCTTGCCAGATATGGTACAAGGAGCATTTGTAGGAGTTGGTTTGGGATTGTTATTAATGGCACTTTATTGGGGAAACATAAGGAGAGTTCAATAACAACCTACTAAATTCTTTTTTATATGAAATTAAAATTTTTCATTTTATGCTTTGCCGCTTTCAGCTTGATAGGTTGTAAGGATGCAGAAAACAATTCAACTAAAGCCTTAGAAAGTGCTGAATATTCTGTAGAAAAAGTTGGTGAAATGTCGGTGGAACAATTTCAGTTAACAATGAATATCGATGTGGAAGAAAAGCTTATTAATGGTTTTGCCGGTTGCAATAGTTATAGCGGCGGGTTAAACAATCCGGAAGCGCAACAACTTAAAGTAATGCAAGTGGTTTCTACCAGAAAAATGTGTCAAGAAGCGATGCAGGCAGAAAATGGTTTTCTAGAAGCACTTCGCCAGACGACAGCTTATCAATTTTCAGAAGAGAAACTTCAGTTTACTAATGAGAATGGTAAGGTTTTAATTGAAGCAAAAAAGAAATAATAGTTTGAGTGATATAAAAGAAATACAGGAAGAGATTGTAGATGAATTCGCAATGTTTGACGATTGGATGCAGCGTTACGAATATATGATCGAGCTAGGAAAATCACTTCCGTTAATCGACGAGCAATACAAAACCGACGAAAATATCATTAAAGGCTGCCAAAGTAAAGTTTGGGTTCACGCCGATATGGAAGGTGGGAAAGTAGTGTTTACTGCCGATAGTGATGCAATTATTACCAAAGGGATCATTGCGATTTTGGTGCGTGCGTTCTCTAATCAAGAACCTAAAGCTATTCTAGATGCCAATACCGATTTTATATATGAAATTGGTTTAAAAGAGCATTTGTCGCCCACACGTGCTAACGGATTGGTAAGTATGATCAAACAATTAAAAATGTATGCGTTAGCATATCAAACTAAAGTACAATAAGCGATGAGCGTAGAAGAAATAGATACTCAAGAGTTAGGAGAGAAGATTGTAAAGGTGCTAAAAACCATTTACGATCCAGAAATACCTGTAGATATTTACGAATTAGGTCTTATTTATGATGTTTTTGTAAATGAAGATTACGACGTAAAAATTTTAATGACGTTAACCACGCCTAACTGTCCAGTGGCAGAAACACTTCCGCAAGAGGTAGAAGAAAAAGTAAAGTCGTTAAACAAGGTGAACGATGTAGAGTTAGAGCTTACCTTCGACCCGCCTTGGTCTCAAGACTTAATGAGCGAAGAAGCTAAACTAGAATTGGGAATGTTATAAGATAAAAGCCGAAATTTAATTTCGGCTTTTTCAGAATTTAAAATTTTATGGCTGAAGAAATCATCAATAGAGTTGCCAACAGTAAATTAGTCACCTTTAATTTAGAAGACTACTATCCGGAAGGTGAACGTGTGCTTTTCGATATTAAAGATTGGCTTTTTGAAGGATTTGTGCTGCGCGAAAAAGATTTTCGAGATGCTGTAAAACAACACGATTGGGCGCAATATCAAGATAAATATTTGGCGCTTACTTGCTCATCAGACGCAATTATACCGGCTTGGGCTTATATGTTAATTACGACAGAACTTCAGCCTTATGCAAAACGCGTAATTTTAGGAGATCTTCAGCAATTAGAATTCAGCATTTATCAAGATATTATCAATGCCATCGATGTAGAAGAATTTAGAGATGTGCCGGTAATTGTTAAAGGTTGCGCTCGCAAACCGGTACCCGAAAATGCTTATCTGCAAATCGTACAAAAACTACAACCGGTAGCCAAAACCATTATGTTTGGTGAGGCTTGCTCATCGGTTCCGTTATTCAAAAAGAAGAAAAAGTAATTCAGTTTCTCCATTTATATTTAATATTTCTTTAAGAGTCACTTGTTGAAATAAGTTAACTTTGTAGGCAATTTTACTATTAAATTTTGCACTATGAAGAAATTACTATTAATCGTACCTCTTTTACTTTTTACTCAACTCACTTTTGCTCAAGATGAAGAAGAATCTGACGAACCTAAAGAAGGTTGGGTAGGCACAGGAACTTTTTCGTTACTTTTTAATCAAGCTGCTTTTAATGCCGAATGGCAAGGCGGCGGAACTTCAAACTACGCCGGTAACGCTACGATTAGCTATAATCTAAACTACAACAAAGACAATTTTACTTGGGATAACACTTTTTTAGGAGATTTTGGTTTAACCAAGGTAAAAGATGATGAATATGTAAGAAAAACCAACGACCGTTTAGAGGTGAATTCGGTTGCAGGTTGGGAAATAAATGAATCTAATTGGTATTATTCAGTTTTTGCTAACTTCAGAACTCAATTTGCAAAAGGTTATGAGTATGATGAAGTAGATGTGATCGATGAAAATACCGGAAATGTGATTGGTGAAGAAACCGTAAGAACAGAAACTACGCACTTTATGTCTCCGGGTTATTTGCAAGTAGGTCCTGGCATGCTTTGGAAGAAAAATGAAAACTTTAAAGTGAATATTGCGCCGGCTACTGCACGTTTTATTTTTGTAGACGATCGTTTTACCACGGTTGAAGGTTATGAAGACGGTGATTATTTTGGCGTAGATCAAGGAGAATCGATGCGTTTTGAATTTGGTGCTTCGGTAACGGCTTACGCAAAGTTTGATCTAGTTGAAAATGTGACTTTTGAAAATATGCTGAATTTATATGCAAACTATTTAGAAGACCCACAAAATGTAGATTTAGATTACACCGGAAAGTTGAATATGAAGGTGAACGATTATCTTTCTGCGAACTTTATTTTCCAAACCATTTATGACGATAATGCAGTTAGAGCATTTCAGGTAAGAGAAGTTTTAGGAGTTGGTTTTACTTATAAAATCAATCCGCAAGAATAATTTTTATTGCTGAATTATTTTCGATATAAAAAAAGGCTTTCTATTTCTAGAAAGCCTTTTTTGGTTGAATTCAATAAATGTCTGCTGAATAAATTAATTGGTTTCAGCATTTGGTTGAAGCTCTTTACCTCGTTTTTTTCTGTACTTTACTTTACCGCGATTACTTAGGTAGAACATTACCGGTACGATCACCAAGGTTAAGAAAGTAGCAAAGGTAAGACCGAAGATCACCGTCCAGGCTAAAGGTCCCCAAAAAATTACGTTATCACCACCAATATAGATCTTTGGTTCGTAATTAATAAATAGCGAGAAGAAATCGATGTTTAACCCAACCGCTAAAGGTATTAATCCTAAAACCGTAGTAATTGCCGTTAATAAAACCGGTCTTAATCTCGATTTACCACCGGCCACAATTACTTCAAAATATTGTTGTTTGGTAAGTAGATCTTTTTCATCTAAACCAAGTTCTTCTTTCTTTCGGTCGATGAGTATTTGCGTGTAATCAATCAAAACAATTGCGTTGTTCACTACAATACCGGCGAGAGAGATAATTCCCATCATCGTCATAATGATCACGAAATCCATTCCGAAGAAAACTAGTCCGAAAAATACGCCACCTAAACTTAAAAGTACCGCCATCAAGATAATGATAGGCTTTGATAGCGAATTAAATTGTGCTACAAGAATTAATAAAATTCCGCCTAAAGCAATAAGTAGCGCTTTCAATAAGAAAGACATATTTTCTGCTTGCTCTTCTTGTTCTCCTGTAAAGCTAAAACTCATATCTTTTGGGAGCTCGTAGTTCTTTAATTCAGATTTTAGCTGCTGTACAATAGCGTTACCATTATAATCTCCCAAAACGTTAGAATATATGGTGATCACACGTTTTAAGTCTTTACGTTTGATCGAGCTAAACGTTGCTGTCTGTTTTTTATCGACTACCGCAGAGATCGGGATTTGCATGATCTCTCCGGTATTTTGATTTTTAAACGTAATGGGTTGATTAAAGATCGCATTTTCATTATACCTGAAATCTTCATTAAACCTTACGTTAATTTCATAATCATCATCACCATCTTTATAGGTAGAAACTTCTTCTCCATAAATTGCACGACGTAAAGTTTGCCCAACTACCGCGGTAGAAACGCCTAATCGACCGGCTTTTTTACGATCTACTTTTACGTTAAGTTCCGGTTTAGCTTTGTTAACATCTATTTTAAGCTCTTCGATCCCGTCGATACTTAAATCTTGCATAAACGAACGCATTTTTTGCGCTTCCGCTAACATTTGATCGTAGTTTTCACCTTTAATCTCAATGTTAATTGGGTAACCGGCCGGCGGTCCTGCTGCATCTTTTTCAACAATTACAGAAGCACCGGGAAAACCTTGAACCGCTTCACGAACTTCTTCTAAAACGGTAGAACTTTTTACGCCACGACGATCGTTAAATTCACGCATCGATAGCGTAATTTTACCTTTATGCGGCATTTCATTTTGTTGCCCGCCATCGGTTTGTGGGTTTCCTGCACCTTCACCAACTTGAGAAATAGCAGATTCAACCATAAAGTTATACCCGTCGTCTTCGTACTTTTTAATGGCATCGAAAACTCGCTTTTCGATCTTTTTAGTTAGTTCGTTAGTTTTTTCGATATCGGTCGCTTCCGGATATTCGATATAGGTAATAATTTGGTTAGGCTGATTTTCTGGGAAAAACAACACGTTGGGTTGAGAAACGCCTACCAAAACAAAACTTATAATAAGTAAACCAAAAGTTCCGAAGAAAAATAAATAGGCTCTTTTACCACGAAGCGAATATTTTAAGAAGCGCTCATAAAAGTTCTCTAGCTTTTTTAAGGATTTATACTGGAAGTAATTCACCGCTTTCTTCAAAAACAATCGGTAAACCCAAAGTAAAATTACTGCCAATAGCATTAGATTCCCCAAGCCTCTAAAGAAGCCCATTTCTAATACGAAACCTGCGATTAAAATAATAACGCCAACAACACCTAAGATAATACTTACCATAATGGCGCGCTTTCGCTTCATATCTTTTTCTTCAACCTGCATAAACTGCGACGTAAGCATCGAGTTAATGATTAGCGCAACGAATAGGGAAGAACCTAAAACGATAGAAAGCGTCATCGGGAAAATAACCATAAACTTACCAATGGTTCCCGGCCATAAACCTAACGGGAAAAATGCTGCCAGTGTAGTTGCTGTTGAAGCGATAATCGGCCAAGCAATTTCACCTAAACCTTGTTTGGCGGCTTTAATTCTTGGCATTCCTTCAGTCATTAAGGTATAAACGTTTTCAACAACCACAATACCGTTGTCTACCAACATCCCTAGCCCCATTACTAAGGCGAAAAGTACCATTGTGTTTAAGGTGAAACCTAAAGCACTTAATACGATATAAGAAAGTAACATCGATAGCGGAATCGCAACTCCCACAAAAAGTGCGTTTCTAAAACCTAAGAAGAACATTAAAACTCCAACCACCAAAATAACTCCGAAAATAATATTGTTTACCAAGTCGTTTACCTGGTTTTCAGTTTTGATCGATTGGTCGTTAGTCACAGAAATATGAAGGTTATCCGGGAAATATTCTTCTTCCTCAACCTCAATAATTTCTTTGATCTGCTCTACCGCTTCGATCATATTTTTACCGGCGCGTTTTTTAATATCGAGCATTACTACCGGTTCGCCATATTCTCTGGCGTAGGTTGTAGCATCTTTTTCTTGAAAATTGATTTTTGCAATATCACGTAAATAGGTAACTCCGCCTTCGCGTTTTACCACAACTTCTTCCAGCTCTTTCGGGTCTTCGATTTCACCGATAACGCGAATGTTTTTTTGTACGCCGTTTTCTGTTACATTTCCTCCGGAAATTGTTCTGTTTTCTGCGCTAATTGCATTCACAATATCGTTGAAGCTTATTTGAGAAGCCGTCATTTTATAAACATCGACCGCAATTTCTACTTCTCTTTCTTCTGCACCGCGAATCGTAGCTTCTTTGATCTGCGGAAGCAATTCTATTTTATCTTGAAGATATTCAGCATAATCTTTTAATTGCTGGATGGTGTAATCTCCGGTAAGATTTACGTTCAAGATCGGTTGTTCTTCAGAAATATTAAGATCAAAAACGTTAGGTTCTACTTTTGCGCCGTTATCTAAAGTTGGCCAAGTAGTCTCTGCTTTTACTAAATCTACCTTGTCTTTAATTTTTTGCTTAGCGACAGATACTTCAATATCTTCTTCAAACTCGACAATTACGATCGAGTAATCTTGTAAGGTGGTTGAAGTGATTTCTCGTACGCCGGCAACGTCGTTAAACTCTTCTTCTAAAGGTTCTGTAATAAATTTTTCTACATCTTCTGCAGAGTTGCCCGGGTTTACCGAGCTTACGTATATTTTGGTTTCTATAATCTCTGGAAAAGCTTCACGCGGCATGCTGTAATAAGAAAGCAGTCCGCCTAGCAAAACGATAGCAATAATCACATAAACGGTCATGTTATTGCTAATCGACCAAGATGAAATAGGAAACTCTTTTTGGGTGTTTTTACTTGACATTTTCGCTTATTTTTACTTCTTGTCCTTCTCTTGTCGATCTTGCTCCTTCAACAATAATGGTTTGTCCGGCTTTTAAACCTTCTAATACTTCAATTTTGTTGTCGTAGCTAAGTCCGGTTTTTACAATGTTTCTAGCAGCCGTTCCTGTAGTGTCGCTTTCTTTTTTTACGGTGAAAGCAACGCTGTTACCTTCAGCATTTTCTTGAAGAATGTTCAACGGAATTACAATAGCATTTTCTGAAGTGTAATCGTTAAGTTTTACGGTTGCAATAAGGTTGGGTTTGATTAAACCTTGCTCGTTAGGTACAGAAACACGTACTTGAAAACTTCTGTTGTTAGGATTAATGAAGTCTGAAACTTGCTCGATGCTACCTTCAAATTCTTTACCAATAGAGCTAAGTTCAATTAATACTTCAGTTCCTTTATTAATTTTACCTAAATAGGTTTCTGGTACTTCTGCAGTTACATACATTTCTGTTAAGTTAACCAAACGGAAAAGCTGACTTTGTCCTGTGCTTACTACCTGACCTTCATCGGCAATTACTTGGTCGATCGTACCGGTAAACGGAGCTTTAATTACTGTTTTTGAAAGCTGAGTACGTAATTGGTTTACCGAATTTTGCATAGCTTCAAAATTGGTTTTCGATTCTAGGTATTGAATTTCTGAACCAATATTTTGGTTCCAAAGACGTTCTTGTCTTTCGTAAGTGGTTTTCGCTAAGGCTAATTGAGATTCAGACTGCGCTAATTGGCTCGATAAACCACCATCGTCAATTTTTGCTAAACGTTGTCCTTTGGTTACTCGCTCACCTTCTTTTACATAAATATTGGTTAAAATACCTGAAAACTCCGGGTGAATAATAATATTTTGATCGGTTTCTACATCACCTTGTACTTCAATATAATGTTTAAAAAGTGTGTCTTGCAATGTTTCAACAGTAACTAATGAACGACTTTTATTCGTGTCTAGTTTTTCAATCTCTTGATTTAATAATTCGATCTGTTCTTTTAACTCGCTTTGCTGCGTGGTAAGTTCAGATTTTTTAGCTCTTATTTCGGTAAGGTTTCCACCTTCTATCACATCTTCTACAGATTTTTCTTCGTCGCCACAAGCAATAAGACTCAGGCTTATAAAAGAAAGGAATAAAAACTTTTTCATGATTTATTTATTGGTAAAGTTAAGGTTAGGTGTATTTAATAATGTCTCTAATGCTGCTTTTGCATTGAGTACTTCAAGCATTGATTGTAATAATTCTTGTTGTGCATCGTAAAGCTGAGTTTGTGCTTGTCTTAGCTCAAAACTGGTCGCGATCCCTTCAGAAAATTTAATTTGGTTTTTATTTTCAATACGTTTAGCAAGTGCTAAGTTTTGCTGTGAGGTTTGGTATTTTTCAATGGCGTATTGGTAATCGTTTTTTGCGCGGGTCATGCCCAATCGAATTTGTTCTTTAGATTGCTCAAATTGTGTTTGCGCTTGGTCTAAGGCAATTCTGGCTTGGGCAGTTTGTGCGCTTCTTTTTAAAGAACTGAAAATAGGAATGTTTAAACTCACGCCCCAAATTGAGGATTGAAACCATTGTTGGTTATCGTTTAAAAAGGTGAATTTTTCACTGTTTCCCGTTGTTCCGTAATTGATAAATGTTGAAAGCGTAGGCAGCGCTTGTGCTTTTTGTAAGTTAAGCTCGTGTTCGCGCTGTTCGATTTGCACTTGCGCAAGTTGATAGTCTAAATTCTCTTCAATATTTATTTCAGAATTCAATAGCGTTAGGCTAATGTTGTTTTCAACTAAGCCTTTAAGTGTATCGATTAGATTTACTTCTTTTTCTAACGGAATACCTAGAGTTAATTTTAAGGCATCACGCGCAATGGCAACTAAACGTTTTGCATTATTCAGTTCGTTGCTTATTTGAAGAAAAGTAATTTGTAGTTGTTCTACACTTTCTTCTTCTTGTAATCCGTTTTCAAAAATCTTTCTGGTTTCTTCTAAATTATCTTCCAGGTTGTCTTTGTTACTTTTTAAAATAGCAACACTTTCTTCAGCCAATAGAACATTTCCGTAGGCATCGATCACATCTTGTCGAATTTCTAAAGCGGTACGTTCTGCATTGGTCGTGGTGTATTTTTCAAAAGTTTTTGCAGCACGAACTCCCACAATATATGAACCGTCAAATAACAATTGGCTAGCGGTAGCAGTGGCGGCTAAATTTTGCTTCGTACCAAATTGAACTGGTATAAATGTTCCTGGCGCTCCACCGGCAAGTTCTCCCGGTAATAATTGTACCGGTCGTTTAATGTTGTTTTGATAATCTACTGCGGCACTAATTTGTGGTAATCCATCTGCAGTGGTTTCCCATTTTTGTTTAGCAGCAGCTGCAATATCTCGTTTTGCATTAATTGCCGTGTAGCTACTGTCTAGGGCAAAATTAATGGCTTCTTCTAAGCTAAAACTGTAATTTTCTTTTTCTTGAATTGTTTCTTGCGCGTGCAAGCCAATACTTAATAGTAAAAGAAAACAACTTAGGCGTATTCTCATGAGTTGCATTTATGGTTTAAGTTATTAATGTATTCTAAGCCTTTTTGTGAGGCAATGGCTCTAAAGTGATAATCTAAAAAGTGACTTACTAAATAAGGAATAGTGTATTTATCCATCGGGAAATACTCACTGTCTTTAATACCTTCTAAAGTCATAAAGTAAAAGTTGAGCACGATTTCATTATCTATATCTTGGCGATAATAACCGTTTTCTTTTCCTCGTTTTAGGTTGTTACCAATACTCAACTTCATTCGTTCTACTTTTAATTCTTTTAAAGTCTCATCGACTTTTGGGTAGTACTTGCAAAGTTGAAATTGAGGAGAAGCTTTCTCTTCTTTTAATCTCTTTAAAATAAATTCATGAATTTTTAAAAGCTCATCGATCGGGTTATGCTCTTCAGCAATAATCTCATCAATTCCTGCGGTAATGCAATTGAATAATTCAATAGCACAAGCTTCGACCAATTTTCCTTTGTTGGGGAAATGGCTGTAAATGGTTTTTTTAGATATGCTTAATTTTTCAGCAATATCATCCATCGTGACGCTTTTAAACCCTAAGGTTAAAAACATGTCTGTAGCGGTATCTAAAATATCTTCTTTCATAATCGGGGGCAAAAGTAACATGGAAACTTTGAATACAAAAAAAGTTTCCGTAGTTTTTTATTAAATTGAGATTAAATAATTCAGGGCGTTCCAAAATCACTTAATTATGGTATTTTAGCCAAAAATTTATCGAAAGCTATGAGTGATATTTCTTTCTATAGAGAAGAGTTTTTAAATTATTTAGAAAGTAATTTATCGAAGAAAGAACCTGTTAATTTATATGAGCCAATTTCCTATATTCTTCAGTTAGGCGGAAAAAGACTACGACCGGTTTTAGTATTAATTTCTACGGAAGCTTTTGGAGTTTCTTATAAAAAAGCGCTAGACGCAGCCTTAGCTATAGAGGTTTTTCATAACTTTTCGTTAGTGCATGACGATATTATGGATGATGCACCCTTGCGAAGAGGTAAAGCAACCGTTCATGAAAAATGGGATGTAAATACCGGTATTCTTTCTGGTGATGCAATGTTGATTAAAGCTTATCAGTTATTCGAAAACTACGATGGTTCACAATTTAAAGATTTGGCAAAATTGTTTAGCCGCACGGCAATTGAAGTTTGCGAAGGGCAACAATACGATATCGATTTTGAAACCCGAGACGACGTGACGATCGATGACTATTTAAAAATGATCGAATATAAAACAGCAGTTTTGGTAGGAGCTTCTTTAGAAATGGGGGCTATCGTTGCGAACGCGCCGAAAGAATTGCAGAAAGGAATTTACGATTATGGTCGATTAATCGGGATCGCTTTTCAGTTGCAAGACGATTATTTAGATGCATTTGGCGATCCTGAAACTTTTGGGAAGCAAGTTGGCGGTGATATTATTGAAAACAAAAAAACTTATCTTTACTTAAAAGCGCTTGAAAAACTTTCAACAGAAGAAGCAGAGCAATTAAGACATTTGTACACCATTTTACCCACCGATAATGCGCAAAAAGTAGAAACGGTTAAGCATTTG
>Ga0114908_1001222_pt1 | contig 13173 bp, 18 predicted proteins | sample MalvireepMed_s17_FD_87292 | JGI IMG/M metagenome (GOLD analysis project Ga0114908, IMG submission 87292) | Marine viral communities from the Global Malaspina Expedition - Malaspina viral metaG DeepMed_s17 | ecosystem: Environmental > Aquatic > Marine > Oceanic | place: Mediterranean Sea... | reverse complement strand
TGACGAATACTTGCTTAAGTGATGAATAGTTATTAATCTGTGTTTCAGTAGCCCTTTCTGGTGCTCCATCAAATAATATATATTTAGTGTTAAATTTTATCTCTTGAATAGAATTAAGAGTTATCCCGAGTTTCTCTGTTTCTTTTTCGTTACGTGGCATAGCCGCACAAACTATTAAATCGCACATCGTTATAAAATCGTATAGATAATAATTTTTTTTTTGTGACACATCCGATACGAAAAAATTTGATTTTGGGCTAATAATTATTTAGTTAGACAAAAAAAAATAAAGATACAATATGGATACTCACCTGGCTCGTCAACTGCCTAACGACATTATTATACGTATTATCCGTGAGGCCACGGTGATGGCCAATATGGACTACTGGATCGGCCTGTGCCGGACATACACGATCCGATCAACTGTGCATCGGCTCAGGCTGGGGCAGGCGGTCAAGAATATGGGTTGTGTCACCGACCTCCACGCCCGGGGGTATCTCACGGGCATACAGTACGACGAGGTCAAGGAGATGGTACGTAGGGCAACCGATGAAGAGTTAGACGGTGATCTAGTAATCACCTGCACACCAGCATAGAAAAAAACAAAAAAAAATACACACACACACACACACACACACATAAATTTTTTTTGTGGGATAGCATACGAAAAATTTTTTTCGTAGATGAATAAATTTGATTTCGCAGTTCTTGAAGTTTATTTAGACAAACAAAATATATACACCGCGTCAAATAAATCCACCGCGTCAAATCCACCGCGTCAAATAAATCCACCGCGTCAAAAATCCATATAGGGAGCCGTGTAGTCGGGGGGAGTGAACACCAAACCCACAACCGCTCTATCAGCAAACAATGTCCGCTTATGCAATCGCTTGCATCCAGCACCAACTTGATCGCAAACCTGGCTTTTATCAGCCGCCTCAACCCTCTCAATCATCACTCGCGATGCCGTGTGATGACCTGATGGATCTAATCGGTAAGGCGGTGATCAATCAACGGGAGCAGGACGCTCGGGACTACTGGACGGAGGGCATTGCCGGATCGGGCTTCAGCTGGCACATCGGCACCGATGCCGATGTGCGCACGGTGTGGTACAGCGAGCACCTGCAGCGAGAATTCATAACCTCGGGTGCCACTATCACGGAGTGTATCTCGGAGCTGGAGGATCAACCTCGCGGGGAGATGGCGGACTGGATGGGCCTCAAGAAAACGCCGGGCGTTGACTGGTGCTCCAATGACAGTGAATTAGAATTCTGGGCTGTCTGGGCGTACGGGCCGGATGATGAGTAGTGTGAAGAAAAATAAAGTAGTCGTTAAAAAACAAAAAAAAATCCATCCACTCACCTAATTTTTTTTCTATAATTGTGTAACTCTTGAGATACAACACGGATATACCCAGCTCCCAGACCCGCCTGTATAAAGATAATTACTTGTAGAAGATGTCTTAGCGGATGGATTAACAATATAAGTAGCACCTGGCGTTAATCCAGTTAATACCCACGACATAGTAACATAATCATAATCAGTTTCATCTTTATAATGAACTACTCTCTCTGTCGTTGTTGTTGTTGTAGCCGAACCTCCACCTGTCCCCGCCGAAGCACTCCATTCAGTAGTGCCTGCTCCATCAAGTAATCCTAAGTAAATCCACCGATTAGCAGAACCACCACCATTCAGCACCTTTAATTCTACTTCAGCAAGAGACCTACCTGGCATACAGGTGAAAGTTAAAGTCATTAATCCACTAAAAATTTCTACAAAACTTGTCGTTAGAGCCTGTGAAGTAAGGACAGTCGGGTCGTAATAAGCAACATCTAAATACGGAACTACAGAATTAGGATAAAGTGTAGGAAATATATTAGTATTACTCGTCAAATCTAAATAAGTGCAAGTAGTCCCAGTCCCTGGCATCCCAGCACCAGTAAGATTATTACCGCCTCCTCCAGTATAAGTAATGCCAGTCATACCAGTTAAAGCAGCATCAAGATCAATTGTATCGGGAGTTGTTGTTGTATCAATTGTAATATTATCACCTCCCTGATAAGTTGTATCAGTATCAGTAGAATTTATAGTGATTGCCGCTGAACCATTATAAGTAGTCCCCACAGAGTATGTTACATTAGTGCCGGCAGTTAAATCATTAGGGACTTTAAGAACTTGATTTTGATCAAAACTCCCTCCTCCTGTGTTATTCATAGTAATCCCGTCAGTATCAGTAGAGAATGTAGTCCCTGTTAAATCTATGCCATTACCTGCTGAATAAGTAGTATCAGTATCAATAGAATTAATCGTATCGGCAACAGAACCATCCCACGTAGGATTACCTGAAGTATAATTTACATTAGTGCCAGCAGTTAAGGCATTCGCGATGTGTCCGACAGGTATGCCCCACTCCACGGGTTCATCAGCACCAGCCGACAATAACGCCTCACCTGTAGTGCCAGGGTCAATATCAGTCCCTAATCTAATCTGACCACTATTATCAAGACTTGTAAACGTCCCTCTTTTTAATCCTGTTATTGAAGACATACACTATATAGTCTTCAAATATTATAAAAAATTTGATTTTATACTTTGAATAGATTAATTAACAGAAACAATCAAGATGTCTTTCTCTTGTCCTAGCGAGATGGCAGTAAAGTCAGCCATAGAAAAAGAACTTCGGATGCTCAAAGAGGAGAATGATAAACTCAAAGAAGAGAATGATAAACTCAAAGAGATGGACAAACTCAATTGTGGCCTTATCAAGTGCCTAAACGAGCGAAACCGAGCCCTCAAAAAGAAGTATAAGGAGGATGCTCAAGGTTGCACCTGTTGTGACCAGGCCCAGTGGGATCAGATGTAAATCACTTCTTCTTAACAAGATTTTTGTAAAACATTGCCCGTCTGTAAGTAGTTAGACTGGGATTATATTTAGTATTAGGATTGTTATAATTTTTGATGACGTGTTGTGAAAATTTAGATATACTCATCCCAGCATCTTTGGCTTGTTTAGTGAAAGCACCTGCTTTTAAACCAGCATAAGGATTAGACTTCTTCTTTGGCATTATATTTTTTTATAGAAATAAATTTGTAATCTTCAGTCATTATTTTATTTTTTTTATTTTTATCGCTTATTTGACTAGTAGCACCCTCTTCTCTGTAACAGCCGGGATAATAATAATATTGTTTAATCCCTATATTACCCAGCATAATATCAATCGCCTTAAATCTATTTTGAGAATATATTTTATTTAAGATTTTGTATGCTAGTTGCCAGGAAGGTATTATATAAGCAAGACAACCGAGAATACGATATTCAGGTGGACATAAATTGATACCTGCCTTTGAATTAACTTCAGGAGGTGTTTCATCCATCATTCGCCTATTATAAATAAATCCGCCTATATAAGTAATACCATCTTTAGGATAATCTGTCGGTAATGAATTCACTTTTATAGCATCATCTTCTAAAATCAAAACATTATCACGCTTACTCTCCACTATATCTTCAAGCAGTTTAGTATGAGAAATAAAACATCCACAACGGGCAAGGTGGCTATCACGACCAAAATTATACATAGAAGACATCTTCTTATCTATAAAAGGAGGCACTTCTTCTCTAGGAGTTGCCCTCCATCGCTTAGCACTTGTCTTAGCAAATTTTTGTCTTCTTGAACAAGCATTATCAAGATTGATATATATTATGTCAAGGAGATCTATTTGTTGTTGTATTTCTGCTGCCGGCATATTCATTCTTTACTAATAGTAACTATTTTTTAATTAATGTAAAAAAAATCTACCTTAACTTATAAATTATGGAAGACCTTGATGAGACAATTATTGCTGAATTAAAAGAGAAAGCGATTGAACGTCCCGTTGATGCTACTGATAATATTTTAATTGAAGAACCTGAGCCTGAACCTGAGCCAGAGCCCGTTAAAGAAGTAAAGAAGTCTAAAAAGGTTAGAAGTGAAAAACAAAAGGCTGCCTTTGAGAAAGCAAGGAAGACCCGAGCCGAAAACCTAAAAATAAAAAAACTACTTGATGCAGAGAAAAAGGAACAAAAGAAGAAAGAAAAGGAAATTGTAAAGGCACAAGTAAAAGAAAGATTAGCTAGTGCTACTACTCCACAATATCCTGTATTACAATCACCCTCTCTTGAACACAGGGCCGAGGCTCAAAGACAAGTAGTTAACAATTATTATTACTATGGCAATCCTGACTGGCATAGTGAATGGGAGCGGGAATTCGGACAGGGGCCTACGCCCCCTAAACGAAAGAAGAAAGTTCAGCCAAGTCGTAGACCACCAACGCCGAGCTCTGAGAGTGAAACGGACTCAGAAGTATCTGAAGTTGATGAACCTCCATCATATCGTGATTTACAAGAATATGATGAAGATGCCAGTAGAGGGCCTTCGTCTGGAGAGCCTCAACCACCTCAAGAGACCTCTCAACCAAAATTTAAATTTAGATTTGCCTAATTATAATATAATGTTATTTTATTAATCTATAATATAATGACCAGTATTAAGGAAATACCTTATGATAAACCTATTAATATTACTAAGTATGAATTCACCTGTGATGATATTGATGTCACAATCCCTAAACCCCTGCCTCAAAAAGGAGGGTTCGCTATGTTAATTATAGGTAAGCCGGGAATGGGCAAGACAACATTAATACTCAGTCTTATTTGTAAGAAGGGAAAGGCATTCAATAGAAAGTTTGATAGGGTTTATTTATTTAGCCCGTCACTTATCACTATGAAGGATGACCCCTTTGAATTAATACCTGAAGACCAAAAATTTGATGAGGCGACACACGATAATCTCCACGGCGTATTAGAAGAAATAAAAGACAGCGGAGACAAGTGCTTAATAATTTTAGACGATGTTATTTCAGATGTGCGCGGTAAAGGTAGGGGTTCAGTAGAAAATTTATTACAAAAAATATTCTTTAATAGAAGGCATCTGGCAGGCTCGGGAGGTTCTTTATCCGTAATAGCAACCAGCCAATCATATAATAAAATAGACCCCAAGCTAAGGAAAACTGCATCTCAAATAGTATTCTATAAGAACTTACATAAAAAAGAAACAGAAAGCTTATTTGATGAGGTAATTTTGATACCCAGAAAAGAATTTACAGATACATTAAAATATATATTCAATAAGAAACACAATTTTTTATATATAGACACGACACAAGAACCAGATAAGATGTTACACAAAAATTTTAATCAATTAATTATTAATAGTCCAAACATTACAGAAGATTTATTTGATTAGTCTTTTGATTAGTTTCTTTAAATCCGCTGCTTCGCCAACCAACCCCACCTCCTTTAAAAGATCTTTATCTTTCGGTGATAATCTCTTAGGCTTATCTTTTAATCTCGCTTCTAAATCTTCTATAATTTCTTTATTCACTTCATTATCGTGAGCCCAGGTCATATTCAAAACTTCAAGTTCTCCTCTAAGAGAGTCGCTTATCGTATTATTTTTCTCAATAAGTTCATCAATACGATCAGAATATTTTTCAATAGATCCCCAATCTACCTTCTTCTTAAGTTCGTGATATTCTTTCTCCCACCATTCGGGCGATTTGAAGAAGTCATCTTTATATTTTTTAAATATATCTTCACGTTCTTCAATCGCCGTCATCCCGACCTCAATAAACTTGCCATTAATATTTTCATCCCATCCATAAATCTGCTGGATTGTATTTATAATTTGACGGAGTTTAAGTGCCTCCTCCATAGTAGGTAATTTATCTGTGATATTATTAACAGGGCACTGACCAGTAAATTCTTGTTTCAATTTTTTCTCTAACTGATACATCCAGTAATCCCTTTCACACATAATATCCTTAATTTGTTCGTTCTTTTGCCGATAGAATTCAAGTATTTCATCAGTAGTCTTATTATAATTATCGTTACTCATCTCTTTGTATTATTAACAAATTATATCTTTAAATTAAAATCAAATTTATATATATTATGGAGAACTTTACTTTATCAGAGTTAGGACTATTTGTTGCCACACTCTCAGGGGCGATAGTCAGTCTTATTTTTGCAGTTCAGAAGAGCAAGTGCTCATCAATTAATTGTTGTGGCATTAAGTGTGAGAGGAAGGTGCCTGAAGATTTACCTAATCCACCACCGGCAGAGGATCAGGGTAATCCTCCTCCTCAGGCATAATTTCAGTTAATTCGGTAATAGGGATTAAGTAATGCTGGATGCAATTAGTCCCTGTATATTTACAATCAAAACTAGCATCTTCTTTTAATTCATACTGAAACATCTTATCAGTGAAAACAAATATAAAGTGAACGCGATAACCTTGCTCTATTTCGTGATAACCTTCTGTTATCTTTAATGCCGTAATGATAGTCTTCTCCCATTCAGTAGACGGTATTTTTCTACCTTTCACTTCTACTATAATTTTCTTGTCTTCATCTCTAAAATCAAGAATATCAAACATATCATTCTCGTTTCGTTTAAAATTTGCCCCGAATAACTTATTTGCTATAGGTAATGCTCTATCTTCTATTTTTCTCCCATACTCCCATAATTCTTTATTAAACGGCATTGGCTTCTAATATTTCTAATTAGTAAAAAATTATAATTTTATAACTTACTAATTATAATGAGTGTGGCAACTGTAATCAAACAGAAACCTAGAATAGGTAGAGAATATCTGAGTAGATACGAGGATGCCGAAGTTTCACGTATAAAATTATTAGAATTACAACAGGGACTTCTAGCAGGTCAGCCAACCCTTGCTGAGAAAGTGTTATTTAAATCACAAAAAAAACGATTAAAAAAAAGGTTAAGAGGGAAGGGTGGACGTATTACCAAAGGGCGCCGGGGTGAAAGTAAACTTGGCACTACAGGACGTGCAAGGGCGGCCGAAGATTTAGAAATAATGAGGGATAAATTAAGACAAGAAAAGGCCGAAACTGAAAGGAAAGAAGAGGAACTTTTTCTACGACGGCGGCATGAGCTGGAGCAGGTAGACCTGAGAGAGAGAGAATTAGATATAGCAGAAGCAACACAACAAACAACGCTCGCCGTGGCAGGTCTCACCTTCAGAACAGGGCAGGAACGTCTGGCCCACGATGCTCGGATTGCGCAGGAGCAGCGTGTAGATCGGATTGCTCACGCTCTAGGAGAAAGACAACATCAAGCACAACTAGAAGATAGAAGGCAACAATTAGCCACAGCACAAATCGCGGCTGGACACATACAAGACGTTAGGAGACGACAAGTAGAAAATCGTAGAATAGATGAAGAAGCCAGGAGATTTAATGCTGATGTGGCGGATCGTGGACATCAACGGGTAGCAGATACACTCAGGCACACTAGGGAACTAGAAGCTGTCCGTGAGAGAGTTGTACGTGATGCAGAGGAGAGGGCGGAAGAAAGGCGGCTACAACAAGAACGGGCACTCGGTGAACTTGCCGAAAGAGGTAGAGAGAGAGAGATGGAACAACAGAATGAAAGATTTAGAATAGACACTGCACGGGCCGTGGATGCTGATAGGTCGGTAGCGGATAGAGAAAGAGAAAGATCATTACAACAGGCATTAAATTTATTGAGACATCAGGCACCCCCTGATTTCTTTATAGGTGGCGGTGGCGGTGGCGGTGGAGGTGGAGACCTAAGGCGGGAGCCATCTGGAATAGATGAATTAACTGATGCAGTAGAAGAAGTCGGAAGGAGGGCATTACGAAGGGGATCTCCAGAGGGATACCGTGCGCCCCCATCATCCCCTGTTCGTGGGAGAAGACCCCCCGAGCCACACCCAGAACCTGAAGATGATTTATCAGATAGGCCGCGAGGCCGATCTGGCAGTTATAGAAGACAATCTGGCTCCCCAACACCCCTTCGGGGTAGAGAGGTAGAAGATACACGTAGTAGTCGTTTAAGTCCGAGATGGCCACAAAGTGGGCCGGGATCTCTTGATGAACAAACTCTTAGACGACAAGAAAGCCAATACGGCACGCCGTCAGAGGGTAGAGGTAGTGAGAGAAGATGGACACGTGGCGAAGAACCCTACGGCGAAGGAGAACGTACTCCAGGCGTAATGAGAGAAAGTCCAGAACAACACACACCTCATAATGTAGGAGCAAGGGAACAACAAAGACCAGAGGGTCTTGATAGGACAGGTGGCGGTCGTATTGAGGATGTGGCCAATGATGGAGCACTCGGGGAGGATGAGACTTAGTTAAAATTAAAATTCATTCGTTAAAAATTTAATATTGAGTGAATTATAAAATAATATGCCTTCTAAAAATCCGATTATTCAGAAAGCACTTAAATCTGGAAAAATCTCTAAGAAGCAATATGATAAACTACCTGAAGCATTACTTTTAGGGATTGCCAAAAAGGGTGATAAAAAAGGAGGGATTAAAGAAAAAAGAAAGAAGAAAAGCGGAAAAGTAGGTCGTCCTAAAGCGGGCTCTAAAGTAACGATTAAAGAATAAATATATACAGTATTCATAATGATGGAAGCAATTAATTGTATGTTAGTGAATGTTATCAATACAACTTTAGATACGTGTAATTATACTTTATGTTCTAATACTTGTAGAGATTATCTATGGACAGTCGCGAATAATTGTCCCCAAGTATTTAATAATGAAACCTATGAAGAACTCTGGCGGACTTTAATAAGTATTTGTTACGGCCAGGGACATTAATTTTTATTATTTTTTTATTATGTCTTGATATAATGAATTATCAGGATAAGAAGGAAATTGCTAAAGCGGCCAATATTTTAATTGCTAGTAATGATTATCGTTTTAATTATCAATTCATTAAAAATCAGGATCACATAGATAAATTTAATGAAGCACCTGAAATAATTACAATGGATAAATATGATTATTCAGTAAGATGTGATGAAGGGGATGATATGAACTTACCTTCTTTATGTCCATTAAGTTTAGCTTCGTGTAAGGGTAATTTAGAAGATATGGAGGCATTCTACGCGGCAAAGTATCCGAGATTACCTGATGAATATCACGGTATTCTTGCCAGATATTCATCAGGTGATTTACTCACTAAAAAGGATGTTAAGAATAGTATTAAGAAATCAAAGAAGAAAAATAAAGAATTACCTGTGGGATTAAAGGTTGCCAGAGATCCAGAAGGTCATACTGTAAATTTTGATTAACTCATAGAGTATCCTTCGGTTAAAAAAAAAATAATAAGTTTGTATAAATAACCTATTGCTAAAGTATAAATAATGCAAAATCTACCTGATGATTTTTTCACTACTAAATCAGTAAAGAAGAGGGGGCCTGAAAGACACTTGACTAAAAATTATAACTTTGCCGGCCCAGGCACTGAATATTTTGCACGTATGAAAGGTAGTGCTTTTTATGAGAAGATGATGAAGGATGCTGGGAGGCCATTAGTGGGCTCTAAACCCTACAACAAACCTTATGATAAATTAGATGGATGTGGTAAAGTTCACGATAAAGTATTTGCTGACCCTAAAGCGACAAAGGAACAAGTTAGAGCCGCCGATAGAGAATTTCAGAAGTGTGCTCAGAAGATTAAAGTATCAGAAGATGGAGTTACAGATAAATTAAGGTCTATCGCGTCCCGTGTAGGATTTGAGGGTAAGATAGCGGCCGAAAAAGTAGGATTATTAAGGCCAGGTTCATTCGCTTCTGGAGGTGAAGAGAAGGGGGAACACGGCAAAGGGGAAGTCGGATCACAATTAGGTAAGAAAGGTGGACAGTTAGTGGCACTCGGTAAGAAGGCGGCTCACTTAATTCAGAAAGGTGTTAAGGCGGTTTGATGGGCAAATTGAAGGTTAAAAAACTAAAATTAAACTTATTTTTTTATATTTCATTAAGTATAAAATAATGGCAGAAGTTTCGCGTAGTATCCCTCAATCAATTAATTATCAAGATGTATTGCCAGTAGCAGTCCCTGCTATTGCCCGTCGTAGAAGATTTTATCCTCAAAACGGCACCGTATTTAATGCCCTGGGGACACAAGAAATCAGAATACAAATAGAGAGTGTTAATTCACTGTTAGATCCCCGGGCCAGCTATCTGGAGATGTTCTTATTCAATACGGACTTGGCTCAGACCTTCGGAATGGATCTGGGCGGTGCACACGCTCTTTTTGATGAAGTATGGGTAGAGCAGGGCGGACGTGTCTTAGCAAGAGAACAGGCTCACAATCGCCTTCACGCTGGCGTCTTATCTGTCGCTCAGGTTAATGATGACGGTGGCTTTGCTGAAAGTGTAACTGCGTTACAGAGAGGTTGCAATGCTGCAGGTGGAGGAGCGGTTAATCAAGTGAACCCGTTCGGTGTGGGTGGTAATGGAGATGGCTACGTAAATCGTAATCATAATGATGTTCTTCAAGTCCCTGCTAATACAGGTGTGCGCGTTACTATGGCAATGCCTACAGGTTTATTCACACAGAATAAATTAATCCCGTTACCTCTTGTGGATCAAAGCTCGCCTATTACATTATGCTTTAGAATGGCCGAGCCGGATGTGCCAGGAGTATGGTCTGCCGCTATCGCTGCAAATGCTTTAGAAATCCGTAGAATTAATTATGTTGCTCAGTTGATAGAAGTAGGGGGTGATGTGCTTAATCAGTTTAGACAGATGCAGGGTATGGGAGGAGGTCAATTAACTATCTCATCAACAGACTGGGAACATTCACAGGGAACTCTACCTACACAGCTCGGCGGTGGGGAAGTCATTATAAGAGTGCCCATTCGTAAGCGGTCTGTAAAATCATTGTTCTGGCAGGCCAATAGTCAAGATTTGACTAATGGGGCACCTGGTCTCCTCCTGAGCGATTTATATAATTTATCTTTCGGTGGTAATTGCAATACGGTTGAATGGCAACTGAAGGTTGGCTCTGTTGTTTATCCGCCTACTCCAGTGCAGGGCTGGGGGGCGACGACGCTTGCTGGTGCGGAGGCACTCAATCCTGGCAGAGGTGAATGTGCTATGGAACTCGCGAAAGCATTAGGGACATTAGGTTTCACGAACCCTACGGGCCGTTTATCAGGTATCACTTATGGGGTCAATAATCAGCTGGCACCAGGCTTAGGACAACCTGCATTAGCAGCCGGTGATAATGGGGATGGTGCGGGTGCGAATATCGCCACACAAAGTCAACAGATTGCTTCTGTCTGCCCATTCGGTCTTGACCTAGATGCCTTTCAGCAAACTGCTATTGAAGCTGGGCTGGACAGTGAAACTCTCGCTCAGGAGACTAATTTAGTATTGACTGTTGATAATGGTGGGTCAGGGGCGGAGGACAAAAATATACACACCTGGATACTCTTTGATCAGCACTACTATTTTAATGCCGACGGTAATATTACCATCTCTAATTAAACCGTAGCTAGTTAATTTTCTTAATGGATACTATAATGATGTATAACTTGTTTAGACATACTTATAAAAATCTATCCTGTAGTAAATTTGTAAAAGACTGGGACTACTTTATAAAATATGAGTGGCCGTGGATTATATAAAAAAATATATCATTACAATATGGAGCCGTTAGATTTAAATAATGTTATTGAAGTTCAACAAATTAAACAATTAATTAAACCATTCAACAAACTAACTGAATTTTTTGACGAATTAATAGAAAAAATTAATAAACAGATAAACTCAGAAAAACAGATACAAGATATTAAATTAGAAGATTATATTACTTTAGAATTATCAGATCATTCATCAGATGACGACTAACTCTAATGACTGAGTATTTTGTGATTGCACTATTTCATCATAATTTTCTTTTTTAGTGTGTTCGTTTATCTTACTATTTTTGATAAATTTATACTCAACTTTATGATGATACTCTTTTGACTTATTACGAGTATCTCGGGACACTAAGTCCTCAGTAGTCTTACCTGGGATAAGTGTGAGTTTCTTCTCAAAGAAGAGAAGTTTCGCTGCGACTACAAGATACTCATACTTATCCTTGTATCCTTGTTGACTACCTCCCTTATAAATCCCACCCTTATTACCACCCTCATCATCACCTGAGGTAGATTTGTCGTAAAGAACAGAATTGAAACATAGATTTGTAAGACCCTTCTCAATATATAACATACTTATCAAGACATCTTCGTTATACTTGTGATGGAAACGAATATCAGGTCTCGTAAGAAGACACATAGAAGTATAACACTTATTATTAGTCACGATACAGGTTCTCAAATCACCTTCAACAATATGACTATTAAGATTATGACCGACCGCTCCCACATTATCATATCTCTCAATATAATCTTCAATGTGAGTGAATACAATCGGAGAGACAATCTTATTCTTGACACCGTGATATAATCTATTGTATCCATTAATGTTATCATCTAACATCCAGACCCTACGACCGATGGGGCCTGGTCGCCTCCCCCAGTCAAGTATATAATTACGAGCGGGTGTTGAACCCATCTGTTGTTCAGAGAAATTTTCAGGATAAACAATAATATCCGCGTAAGTAGGGTTATACCATTCACGATATTCTTTTTCTTGTTGAGGTTCTACAAATAGTTTGTGATGAATACCCATCTCAGTCAGAGTTTGATGTGTCTTACCAGAACTATTCGCTCTCTCAAAGGACAAGACACATATGGGGAAAGTAGGATGTCTGTTATCCGTTGTAGTCCAGACCCCTCTTTGTTTGTTTATTTCTAAGATAGGATGAAGGTGAGTAGTAATCGCTAATCCCGCGGTTTTGCTTTTGTTATCTTTGAATGTCGCCTCTGGGTAGAATTGACGGATAGTTTCTTTCACAAAATCCGTCTGATCCAGAGGACAGAAGATATTCGCGTGAAAGGCGACTTGATCCGCTCCCTGTGAGTTATCATAAGGAATAACGTCAAAATCGTATTTGTCCACATAATCTCTATCCAGTGTAGATGTTCTTTTAAGAAACTGAATAGGGCGATTATTCACTTGACAGTTAGAGAAACTATCTACGAGTTTATTAGGGTTGTATTCAGGAGGACACCTGATAAGGAACCTCGCTATATTCAGTTTATCAAACTGAAAATCTCCTTCATCACAGTTATGATAATATCTGTTATCTTTGTTATTCATCTTTGTTTAATTTACAATATTAACTTTAAATAAAAATCAAATTTTATCTAAGTTGTATGACACATCCGATATAGT
>Ga0114908_1001218_pt1 | contig 13180 bp, 19 predicted proteins | sample MalvireepMed_s17_FD_87292 | JGI IMG/M metagenome (GOLD analysis project Ga0114908, IMG submission 87292) | Marine viral communities from the Global Malaspina Expedition - Malaspina viral metaG DeepMed_s17 | ecosystem: Environmental > Aquatic > Marine > Oceanic | place: Mediterranean Sea... | reverse complement strand
CCTGATAAATTCTGTCGGCATCATCACGCATTTGCTGTTTATGAACCTTCTCTGCTTCCTTGGCTTGGAAGACTGCCTGGGCATTTTCAATTGCTTGTTTTAAGTCGTCAAAGTTTTTGTATGCGTTTAGATCTCGTCCGCCTCCTTGGGTGGGCAAGTATTTGTTTAACTTGTGAAAGTCAGTAACGTGATCACGAATTTGACGAAAGAACTGATTCTTTATACTTGTTAGATCTGCCGGACTCAGTTCACGATCCTGAGCGGTTTTATATGTTTTTACATACCACTCAACTCGTTGTTTCATAAATTTAACTGACTTGGCGAGGTATTTGTTATTGCCGGAGGGATCTTCTTTTGAGAACAGATCTACATAGTTGGCATAGTCTGGATATTTCTTCTGAACCTGTTCAAGTCTGCCCTCAAAAAGAACGCGCTCAAAGATCATGCGATCAACCTTCCAGTTGTCTTTGCGTTCCCAAAGCATATCCTTCATGCCTTTGCGCTGGTTAGAGGTTTGCTGGTGATTTATAAACTTGCGCCAGTCGTTTGTAAAGCTTGATTTCATTAGGGCGGACTCCGAACACTATAAATAGTCTTTAAACATACAAAAAGAGGCACCAATTACTGATGCCCCTTAAGTAATGCTGAACTTATTTTCTTAACTCACTCAACTTCAATAGCGCGAGTATAAGTTGCAGCATCAGCGGTAGGAACTGAAAGTGAGAGAATACCGTTTTCATAAGCAGCGGTGACATTCTCTGTATCAATCCCTTCTGGAAGACGCCTGGAAAGACGAAACGAGGAACAGGCAAAGGAGGAGATTTCTGTTAACATTTTATTTCTTCTTGTGTAGCCCTTTCTTTGGGTATCTATAATGTAATCACCACAGAATAATCGTCAAGGGTTTTTTTAAAAAAAGTTAAAATTCTCCCCGATATTGTGCTCGGGTTAGCTTAAGGTCAACCTGGGGGATGTAAGCAGCCTCCTTATGGTTGCCCTTGATGAGAGACAGAACAATGCCATTGGTCTCTGATGCAATGGTGCCATAAGCCTTATTAAAATCCATTGGTCCCTCAAAGACCTGGCACTCAATCTTTTCATTTGCTGTGCTGTATGTAATTGCTGTCCAAATCATTCTTCTTCCTTCTTTTTTGCGCGGCGCTTAATCTTACTGGCAGTCTGCGCCTTGCGGGCTGTGGCAGAGCGCTTCAAAATCTCTTCGCCACTTATTTGTTTTGGCTCCTCTTCAGGTTCTTCAGGCGTGTTAGAAACAACCTCTGCTTCAGTTTGTTTTGCCAAGTTTCCAGAATATTGCTGCAAAGTAATAATAGCGCCTTCAATCTGTGCAAGAGCTAAAGCATGCTGTGCGATTTTATCTACACTCTCTGTTGTGGCAGGGCGGTGATAAATATCTTTAATGATCCCGTATTGTTCGAGCGCCTTTGATCGCAGTTTCAAGATCGCTGCTTGAAGTATTTCTTCTGTCATTATTGTTCGTCCTTTCGTGGTCTGCCACGCTTTCTTTTAGTGGTGCCGATTCCGCCTGCACCCCAAAACTTCTTGTTCTTTTTCTGATCGGTCACAAGGAGTGCCTCAATAAAAGTTCCATCGCTATCCTCTTTAAAGTTGAATCGAAGTGGCACTTTTTCAATGTTGCCAAAGAGCGGTTGTGATTTTTTCTTTTGATATTTCTTTCGAGGAGGAGGTTGATTAAGAAATTCAATACACCTCTGGACAACCTCTTCTTCGGTTGTGGACTCGTCTATGTATTGTTTATAGTCAACGTCAATATACACGCCGACCACCCACTTTTTAATACCATACCCGGATACTACAGCATAAAAATCTGAACCATGATATTTTCCTTGTCTTTTTCTTTTGCCATAGTTTGGAAGAGCGGATCCGAATTCACCGAACTCGCGTAAAGAACATTCAATCATTTCTACCCCTTGAGTAGTGTGTTTTTAGATGCAGCAAGCTTTTCTTCTACCGTGTCTGGGGATCCCACCACTGTAATATCAAAAGAACTATTTCCGCTGTTAATGTGTAGTTTAGTAAATTCGTGTCGTGAATCCAAACCCTCTGGGAGAGAACTATCACCCTCCTGTAGCATTTTCAAGGTCTGAATGTCTTCACGCAAACACACAACAAAATCTGGATTAACATAGACTGGGCGCATATTAAAATTGTTATCGTTTGACGTAAATCTATTTTGCTTAAAAAGCTCGGTCAATTTGACTGTTGGCATTTTCTTCCTCCGTTAAGATATCATTATTCAGCGGGTATATGTGTCTGGTGTTGGCAAACCAAGTCTGCCCCCTAAAAAGCACAGAGCATGTTTCATACTCACTATCGAGTATAACCGCCGATGATGGTTTTTCAAGTTTAATATAATCTGATAAAACACCCTGGCTATCGTTATAACGATATAAAGTGACCTCAGACGGGATGTAAACCAAATCACCCCTCTTCATTTTCTTTCTCTTCTACAGCTTCTTCAGGTTGCTCTTCTGGTGGGTTCTCAAGGTAATGTTGATAGCCTCCGAGGATTGACATGCAGTCTTCCATGCGAGTGTCGATCTTTGCCATCTGAAGGCGCACGCTATGAAGAAGATCTAATGCCTCTGTGGCATTGGTCTCCTCTTGAGCGAGCTTGGCAGATACATTGGCTGTTCGTCTCGCGGTGAAAGCTAATTCGTCTTGGACAAATTTTAGCATGTGGGACACCTCACTGGGGATATCTTCAAACTCAGTAATAAGGTTAAGGGTTACGTTCATTGTTTTCTCCGATTTTATATTATATTATAACAAATATACAATTGTATGTCAAATGTTTTTTATCTTTTATTTGCGTTTTTTAGCCAACGCTCTTCAACGATATAAGTTTCTTTGTTATCTAAAGGTAGTATCTTATATTTTTTTGTTCCTCTTGCTGCCGTTGTTACCGGCTCGGGAGCGATTTGCACAACAACAAAGAGGTTTGTATTTTCTCTGATTCGAGTGGGGTTATTCTTTCTCAAAGAAACATAGTCGTTGACTTTATATTTTGCCTTGGCATAGTGTGACTCCAATACTTTGAGTGAGTATTTGTTTTCAGTAAAAGTTTTATATTGTCGCTCTGTGGGAATAAAGTCCTCATCATATAGTAGGCGGTAAGAAAGATCCCCATAATAAGGAGGGTTTTCACAATAGTAAAGAGCACAGATGTGTGCTATCTCGCGATGTTTGTCGTTGTATTGTTTCGCCCATTCTGAAGTTTTACTCTCGGTATGAAGATAGCTGTCCTCTATATCACAGAATGCCTCGTATTGTTTCTGAGTTACTCCACCATATTTCTTAAAACCAGCGGCGAGAGAAGAAACAAACGAAAAAACATTTGGACTAATGCTACTGTTTTGCTTTAACGCAATAATGCGTTCTAATATTTTTTCATTTGATATGCGCGGCACAAGGGTTTTTTTATACGAAGAATAGTAGTCCATTTTCCTCCTATCCGACCCCTCCCGCCATCATAGTATCCCAAAGCATCTTAACAATCAACATGATGACGCCGGAAGTCACAAGCCACTGAACTCTTGATTGGCTTTCTTTCCACTGCTCAAGGGCTCTTAGCCTTGCGTACAAGCCCTCATCGGGATTGTATACCGCTTCCTTGATCTTAGAAATATCATCACCCATGCGCTCCTGATTAGCTGCAAGGGTGTCAATTCCGTTGATCAAACGTTCTAGCTTAGAGTTAAGCTCTATCAATGTTTCAGTTGTGCTGTCCATCATTAATATATAGTTTGTTGCTGTTATTCATCCTGAACAATCGCATAATTTGCAGTCAATAATGTACCTGCTGCTGATGCTGCATTTTGCAACGCACAGCGAGTGACCTTTGCTGGATCAAGGATACCTGCTTCAAATAAATCAACAAAGTTTCCAGTTGAAAAGTCCCAACCCTCGTGATCTTCAGAACTTAGAATTCGACTAACAGTAAGATCGGGCGACGTGCCAGCATTGGATGCCATTTGTTTTAGGGGCTCTTGAATGGCTCCCTTAATAATTTCAACTCCCAATTGCTGTTCTTCATTTGAAACCTCAACTTCAATATTTGTACTGGCGCGGACTAAAGCTGTCCCACCTCCAGCAACAATTCCTTCTTGCTGGGCTGACTTAACCGCTTCCAAGGCGTCTTCAATGCGATGTTTCTTCTCAACCATCTCCACTTCAGTGGCACCACCGACACGGATGACCGCGACACCAGAGGCAAGCTTTGTAATGCGGTCCTGAAGGCGCTCGCATTCGTGAAGATTTTCAGTTTGTTCAAGCTGGGACTTGAGAGTTTCGATGCGATTCTCAATATCATCAACATCGCCCGTACCACCCATGATTGTCGTCAGATACCTGCCAATCTCAATTTTACTAGCCGAGCCCAGATCTGACAATTTAGTTTCTTGTACCTTCATACCACTAAGTCTGCTGACAAAAGTAGCACCAACTGAAGTTGCAAGGTCTTCCAAGATACCTCTCCGTTCTTCTCCGTATCGTGGAGCCTTAACAGCGGTCACCTTCATCGTGCCGCGAACGGTATTCATAATCAGAGCGGCGAGTGCTTGCCCCTCAACCTCTTCTGCAAAAATAACAAGGGGTCTACCCTCCCTTGCTACAACCTCCAGCACGGGCAGGATTTGGTCTACTGTTTCAATCTTTTCATCAGTAACGAGAAGCAGCGGTTTGTCATAGCGGGCTGCCGATGCACGCTCATCAGTGACAAAAGCCGAGGCTGCCCAGCCAGCTTGAAGTCGGAATCCTTCGACAAGATCAAGAGAGGTCTCAACAGAGCGGGCTTCTTGAATCGTGATTGCACCATCTTTACCAGCAGAATCGACAGCGGTTGCAACAAGATTTCCAATTACTTCATCACCATTTGCTGAGATTGTCGCGATGCGTTTGATATCCTCCAGACTGGAAATAGGTCTTGACTGCAATTCTAAATTTGCTACAACAGTGGTAACCGCCTTGTCAATCCCTCGTTTAAGTTCTACAGGGGAGACGCCTGCGGTAATATATCGCTGGGCGTGTTGGAGGATGGCACGACAAAGGATGGTTGTTGTCGTTGTTCCATCACCAGCATCGGAGTTCGTTTGTTCTGCTGCCTGTTTAATAATTTGGGCACCAGCGTTCATAAAGTGATCGTCGAACTCAACGAATTTTGCCACCGTCACGCCATCCTTTGTAATAATAGGGCGTTTACCCTTTTCCTGTAGGATTACATTCCGACCCTTTGGTCCAAGAGTCGTGGCGACGTTATTAGCGAGGGTCTCAACACCCTGTAGAATCTTTCTTTGGAGTTCCTCATTGGAACAATATTTTCTGCTCATTTTTTTCCCTTATTAATGATTAGCACTTCTTTGGAAGTCTTGTCCGAGGACATTCCATACTTCCAGTCAGGATATATAATATCATATCCCTCATATAGTTTCAAGATTTCTGGACAATTATTATAAGATAATATCCAGTTGTTTCGTTCTTTTAATATATTCACCAAACCTAAATGGTCAAAGCCTTTGTGAGTGTCTCCGCTTGCTCCATAAAGATTTTCTTTGTCTTTGCCCAAAAGATATGGGGGATCAAGATAAAGGAATGTTTCTGGGTGTGTTGCGATTGATTGCTTAAAATCAAGCGGGGCGACATATAATTTTGGTTCTTTGAACTTTCTGACTCTCTCAATAGAGGAGTCGGTAAACCTTGCGTAAGATGCTTTTTTTGACCAGCCTCCACTAAGTGTCGCACCTGAAAAGGATGAGCGATTGAGAGCATAGAACTTGGCTGCGTTTTGAAGCGAACATTGTGTTGCTGATTTTAAGTCTTCTCGGATATTAATAAAGTCTTCTTTTAAAAGTCCTCGCCCATTTTCATAGTCAGGGTGCGGCTTGCGTAGACTATCTGCTTCATCAGCCAGAGCTTCGGGGTTGCCAGTTAGTGTCCGCCAAAACCAAATTAGCGGCTGGAAGATATCGTAGCCATACACCCGAACACCTTGCTCGGCTAAGGCTAACTCAATTGAGCCTCCACCTAAGAATGGAGAACAGACTTCTTTAACATCTTCTGGGAAGTGCGGAAGTATATGCTTTACAGCGCGGGTTTTGCCGCCTGGATAGCGTAGTGGGGATTTCAATTCTACCTCAGTCTATCGAATCTTTGAGTTCTTGTTCAAAATTATCAGCTATGTCTATCGTAATATCATCGTATGCTCTATCGAACATATTTTCCAAATCCAAAGATTGCTCTTGCGACTCTTCTTCTCGCATTTGAATAAATGAACCAGGCTTCGTGGCGGCAGATGTAAGGGACGCTAATTGGCGCATTTCGGCTTCAACTTTTGCCTTTTCTTCTGCGATAGCTTGCTTTAGCGGATTATCTTTAATATCCCACCTGTAAGACGCTTTTGCTGCTGAGTCATCTTTGATTGTATCTATAGACTCTATTCCAATCTTCCTGCCGCCCTTGAGCGCCACTCTTAGGCTTAGAGCATCGCCATATATATCAATCGTCTTGTCGTCAGTCAAGTCAAATAAGTGTTCAGGGTTGAGAATAAATTGTGCTTCTGCTCCAGGGATGTCCTTAAACCCTATTGCGCCAGACAGAAGTTCGCGAACGAGCTTTTTCCAAAGCTTATCATTTGACTGGAAGATGGCATTTACTCTTGCTCCCACCTCTGCTGTCAATTTTTCCGTATCAAAGTAATATCTATCGTCAAGAAATGTTGATGTTTCGTCTATTATTCCCTCGTTAATATACGCCTGTATCAAGGGCGGCAGGAAGATTTGTCCAGCTTGTTTAGCTGCGGCGATTTCTTTGCGAAATTGCGCTGCTCGACCCCGAGGTCCAGCCCCGAGGAATCTTCTTTTGGCAAGCGCCAATATCTCTTTTTCAGACTCTTTCATCAGTTCTCTAAGGCGGGCTGCCTCTTTTTTAGCTACTTGGTTTTTTGCGTCAGTTATATAATCTTCCAATACCAAATTTAGTTGCTCCGCTTGTGTAACTCCTTCAGCAGACCCAGCCTGAACATCTCCTGGGAGCTTAAGAGAGATTGTCTTATCTCCAAATTGAATATCTGACTTAATCTCCACCTTAGTAGAACCTCCGCCGTATTTCTGCTTTCCCACTTCTGTGACTTTGGCTGTTTGAAAGTCTTCCTGCGAAAATAAATGAGTGGCTTTGGATGCCATATCATAGAGTTCCACAGCCAATCGCTCTAATGTCTTCCCTTTTTTGCCGCCGAATCTGGCGTTTCGCCAAACCCCTCCAGCTTTGGCTTTTTCGTAGTCTCCTCCATCTATAGGCTTTGCTCCCGCTTTTTCTCGCGCTACTTGAACGACGACATACTCAAATGGCTTGCCCAATTCGGCTTCCAATAGCAATCCTCGCTCCTCCATCACCTGCTCAACCAGCCGAAAAAGATCGGAGGCTTCAAAAGATTCGGTGAAGTAATTTTCTACTAATAAGTCAAGTTCGTTCATAATATATAAATAGTTTTTAAAACCCTAACAGGTCACCTTCTGAAATAAGGGTGTAACTAAAAGCATTTCCATATCTATCAGCGCTTTTATTTATTAATTTCATGAAGTCGTTAAAATCTCCTGTATTTTTAAATACTTGGCAGCCTGCGGAATAGGAATTTACGAGATCTGCTTCACCATATTTGCGGCTACGATGGATATTTATTCCGAACATCCCCTCGTCAATGGTGCCAGCATCTCGGTCGTGCTCGTGGTCCTTGTCAGCGTCCCTATATACTTTTACATTACCTCGTCTTTGACATAAAGCTGAGTAACCCGTAACGCCGTGACCATCAATCTTGTATACACCTCGATATTGGTCTGGAACAAGAATAGCACAGCCCTTGCTGTTCATCGGTTTTTCTTGCCAGACCTTGCCTGGGTCTGTAGTGATGGAATATGAGCGGACTTCCCAGTTCTTCTTTGTATCACGATAGATGACAACAAGTGCATCATCAAACTTGTTGAAAATATCCTGATCACTACGCACACCGATAATATTCACATTATATGGTGACTTGTTGGTGAGTCCGAAGAAAGCATATCCTTTTTGCTGTAGCGACTTTCTGAACTGCTCTTTGATGATAAAGGCATGAAGCCCTTTTATGGTTGCCATTGTTTTGTTTCCTTAAAAGATAATATCCGCAATACCAAGCTCTACTGCTTCCTCTGCGGTGAAGTAAGCATTAACCTTGCGGTTAAGAATCTTCTTTAAGTGAGACTTGCTCATGTTTGTTTCCTGAACCATCGCCTCAATATATCTGTCTTGAGTCCAGCGAATTTCATCCATTTCATTTTCAAGATTATGAATTGATCCATGGTTTCCGCCAAGAACTGCATGAATCATAACGCGGCAGTTTTTACCGATACGACGCTTGCCCTTGGTTCCAGACGCCAGCAGGAGAGTGCCTGCCGAAAAGACTTTTCCAAGTCCTACGGTATGAATGTCACAACTATCTCGCACTGTTCGCATTAGATCATGAATACCAAACATCTCTTGTGCGTTCCCGCCAAGGGTTGAAATAATAAACTCAAATGGAGCGTAGCTAACCAAGATTTCTGAATTTTCGTCTTTCGGGTCGGAGAGCTTAAATTCTGCCCCTGACTCATAAAGTGCAATCATGCCATACATAATCTCGCCAGCTTTTTCTTCGTCGAGATCACCACAAATGCCCATAAGACGAGGCATTTCATCTTTCTTCTGCGCGTAATAGACTGCTTCTTTTTCTTCCTGAGTGCTTTCTTCGGTCTCTTTCTTTTTCGCAAATCGTGGTGTAAAAATCATAATACTGCTCCTGCTTTTACAAGCTTCTTATTACGGAGTTTTTCATTTCCGTGTGATGTGATCTCAACAAGGCGGATTGGAAATTTTTCCGCCCAAGACTGCCATTTTCGCGGGGTGTCAAAGTCCTGTGCGAAAATCATCGTGTACTCTTCGGTTTTGGCATTATAGCCATCGCCAATAATCTCCCAGTCACCGAGGATCTTAACGACTTTATTTAGTGCTCGCTTTCCTTTGATGTTTTCAACTTGAAGACAATAGTTTGCCCTCGGGTCTGTTGATTCGCGTCTCCATGCAAAAGCTTTCATGCTTTCTCCTTTTGTATTGGAAGTATTAATATAACAGATTATAAATCAAGTGTCAAGAATTATTTTTGACCCAATTAATAATTTCTAGTAATTGTTCTCGCGTAAGCTGTTGAATTGTCGGAGCACCTTTTTGACCAAAGCGAGGAAGAAGTTCTGGTGGGACTTCTATCTCTCCTTTATCGGTTTTTACCTTTACTGGGCTATCTGGATATTTATCAGACGGAACACTTCTCTTAAGTTTCTTTTGGAATGTCTCAACATCAAAAACAATTTGAAGTGCATTTTGCACGGTCTTAGGTAGCTCTTTTTCGTTCTCATCAGCCCAGAGTGCATACTGAACAAGGTCTGTGATTTGATCGCCGTAATCAGCAACGCCTTGGTCCTGAACATATTCGAGCGCTCTAAGAATTTCTCTGCCTGTTGGATTTTGAGGATCTCTGGAAGAAACCCAGGCTTGAAGTTCTTCTTTCCCATCTTGAAGAATAACTTTCGCACGCTCCCAAGAGGCACCCTTAAAAGGGTTTCGCATAAACTCTGATTGTTTTTTACCTTTGGGGTCTTTAAGTTCCATTCTATCATTTTGTAAAACACTTGGATCAAAGTCTGAGCGCAGTTCACCAGTTCTAACATCAAAAAGGTTTGGGTAGGGATTAAGGTTTAAAATAGTAATGCCTCGCTCGCCTTCCATTTGCGCGTAGGCGCCTTGGTCTACAATATTTTTTTGATAAGCGTTTGTAACTTGTTGGGCGATTTTGCTCCCAACGGTTCTCTCTCTTTTTGCATCTGTTTCAACAGAGTAGTCTGGTGGCACATTAATTGTGAAGACAGCAACATCATATCCAATATCAACAAGTTGGCGCATGATCTTTTTCATTTTATTAGGATTTTCACCTGTGGTATCAAATAACAGGGGAAGTGCCTGATTAATCTTTCGCTTCGTCTTGTCAGACACTGCTTGTTGGAGAAGCTTTCTAACTTCTTGTTTCTTTTCGTAGTCCTCGCCAGAGGATGGCTCTTGAAATTTAAGAGTCAAGCCAAACTTTGGGAAAACCTTCTCAACTGCATCGTCCGTGTTGATTGGAACAAAGCTGTCTGGCAATCCTAAAAGATTTTTAGTAAATGATTTACCAGATCCTGCTGGACCGAGAATGAAGAATGCTTTAAACGGGTGTTCTACTTGTTTGATTCCGCTCTGAAGAGCTTCTTGCAACTTCACCTCTTGAATAAGTTTTCGCAAGTCATCAATATTCATAATAAGTGTTCCTATATTTCATTATAAATAGTTTTTATATAATCATTATAACAAAAAACCGTGGAAGATTCCACGGTTTTTGTTTATTTAGGAGATTTGTTTCAAATTATTTATTTGAAAGTCGTGTGATTACACGGCGAAGAACCTCGTTAACGAGATCATCGTTGTTGGATTCATCAAGGTCTTCTTCATCAGAATGACGCTTTGCTTTGTGAGCCTGATGAGCCTCTGCGATTGAAGCATCTGTTACTTGAATGTCTTCAAAGGCTACATTCTCAAGGATGGTGCCATTCTCCAACTTCATATCGTAGTGGGTAACGCGACCCTCTTTCTTGCTCCAGTTGTGACCAACGGCTTCAGCCATCTGGAACTTGCCTTCGTGCTGGACACCGCCGTGGTGTACGCAATAGTGATTAGGGGCGAAAGCTCCCTCTTCTTCTTCAAGGGGCTCTTCCTCTTCATCACCAAGCTCGGGTGCGGGCTCATCGCCCATGTCAAGATCTAGTTCCTCGTCGTCTCCGCCCATGTCCATGTCCATTTCCAAGTCTTCACCGCCATCGGTTTCAACTTCAATTGGTTCTTCAAGGTCAAGGGCTGCGGAAAGCTCTTGTGCGACTGCGCGAACGATGTCGGCAGCGAGGTCTTCTTTTTGGTCTGGACTTAAATCTAAATCACCTCCTTCATCGGAAGGTTCCATTTCTACGTCCATTTCTGCGTCCATTTCTGCGTCCATTTCTAAGCCCGCATCTTCTGGTCCCTCATCACCGGGAAGCTCGGGCTCCTCTTCGTGACGGTCGCCAGCGTGCTCCATTTCTTCAAGTTCGTCTTCCTCTCTGTCACCAGAGGGACAATGCATCTCGCCAATAGCGGGAATACCTGCGAGACCTTGGAAGCGGCGGATCTCATTTTCAGAAAGTAATTTCTTTTTGCTCATAATAAATTCTCCTAAATGCGTTATTTGAGTGCAAAATAATCACTTATAATTAGATTGTCAAAGCACAAAAAGAACAAAATTACAGAAGTTTCTTTAATTTAGCTAATGCTGCCTTCTCAAGTTGCTGTGCTCGGGCTGTTGTGATTCCAAGGCGTTCAGCAATTTGTCGTAGTTTCATCGCTCCATTTTTATCAACTGCAATGTTAACACAATTTAAGTCTTCTTCAAAATTAATCCAATCTCGGCAGTCTGAGACGGGGCAAGATACTTTAAGTTCACAACATTTTTTAGCGCATTCGGTCATAAGTCTGGGTGTTCCTGTGCAATGACATCAAAGATGTCTTCTAATTCCCCCTCGTTGATTCCAAACATCGACGAGAGTTCTTTTCCTTTTTGTTTTAGCTTATCTGATTTGGCATGTCTCTTTGAAGATTTCACTTTGCTGTTTCGCAACTTCCATTCGTCAAACCATACCATAAATTGGGCGTCTTCTTCCAAAAACGCTTTTATAATACCTCGTAAAAAACCCGCTTGGGTCATGCCGTGGTAATGAAGACGAACTTTTAACTCTACCTTGTGTGATTCAGGTATATAAGTTTGAATTTTTTCGCCTTTTTCATCCCACTGCTTTTTAGGCATTAATATCTCCACATAATGTGTGTATTACTCTCGGCAAGCCCTGAAGCGGTCTGACGGATGAATCGCGCGTTCTCACGAAGCTCCTGGGGGTTGCGAGCACCTGAATAGGAAAGTCCGCTGCGGATTCCGTTTTCAAGACCCTCTAATATGGGGAAGACAGCACCCTTATATGGAATCACTGTTGCGACACCTTCAAGCGAGGAAGTCTTCCCTCGCCAGTCCATTTGGGCATCTTTGCTCGCCATTCCGCGATAAGATTTATATCTTTCCCCGTCTTTATAAACAACATCACCTGGGGCTTCGGATGTTCCAGCTAAAAGCGAGCCGACCATTACAAAGTCGGCACCTGCCGCGAGAGCTTTGACCATATCGCCAGATGTTTTAATTCCGCCATCTGCGATAATCTTAAGATCTGGATATTTCTCTTTTGCTCTAACGCACTCAATGACAGACGCCAGTGTTGGCATTCCATGACCAGTTTGAATACGGGTAGAACAAATCGACCCTCCACCAATGCCGACGCGGAGACTATCCACACCGATCTGTGCGAGAGCCAGAGCACCCGTATAAGTGGCGATATTGCCAGCCATAATATGTGCTTTTTCACTAAAACGATCAACAATATTATAGGCACCAGCGTGCATTAGAACGTGATCTCCGTGAGCCACATCCAAACAAAGAACGCTTGCCCCAGCATCAATTAAAGAGGCAGCACGCTCAACATAATCGCCTGTGATACCAATGGCGGCACCGACGTTTTTTAGCCCACTATCTGATGCCTTGGAAACAATCTCTGTTTGTTTCTCAATTGTATTATAGCGATGTACAATACCAAGCGCACCGAATTCAGCCAATCTCGCTGCCATAAGACCGCCGCACACAGTATCCATAGGGGCTGAGACAATCGGGACACGAAGCTCTAAGCCCTCTGATAATTCTGTATTTAGCGTAACCTCTCTGCGCGATTTAATGTTGCTATACTGAGGTGTCAGCAAAACGTCGTCAAATGTGAGGTGTGTTTCAAGGTTCATCTTTCTCTTCCATGGTTTTAAGGAAATTGCTTATAACTTCTTGTGCTGTGTTCCAACAATGTGGGCAATAAAGCCGAACGGGGTTTTCCTCGTCCTCTTTACGAACAACAACGTTCCAAGTTGTTGCCATCTCTTTATTTTTCTTATCATATGGGATCTCACAGGCAGTGCATTCTTCGGGTAGTTT
>Ga0114908_1001217_pt1 | contig 13185 bp, 9 predicted proteins | sample MalvireepMed_s17_FD_87292 | JGI IMG/M metagenome (GOLD analysis project Ga0114908, IMG submission 87292) | Marine viral communities from the Global Malaspina Expedition - Malaspina viral metaG DeepMed_s17 | ecosystem: Environmental > Aquatic > Marine > Oceanic | place: Mediterranean Sea... | reverse complement strand
TTGGTTGAAGCAAAAATTACAGGAGTACAAAAGTCCAGCATTCTGGAATCATCAAAAGTCTTCAGTACAATTTCGCTTCCAATTCCATTCAAGTCACCTATACTAATTCCTACTTTTATCTTTTTAGGATGTTTCATACTTCCTTCGAATATATATTTTACTTTTACATACAAATGTAACCAATATTATAGAATCCATGTTTACCGGTATTGTAGAAGAAGTAGGAAAAATAAGGAAATTAGTTAGAGAAAATACTAATCTTCATATAGAAGTAGAAGCATCCATGACACCTGAATTAAAAATTGACCAGAGTGTTTCCCACAATGGCGTATGTTTAACAGTCGTTTCTATTAAAGATCATAGCTATACCGTTACGGCCATTCAGGAAACATTAAACAAAACTAACTTAAATCACCTTGCTGAAGGGGATTTTGTAAATCTTGAAAGAGGAATGAAACTTGGAGAACGACTTGATGGCCATATCGTACAGGGACATGTAGATCAAACTGCAAAATGTATTGATGTTAAGGATATCGATGGCAGCTGGCAATTCACTTTTGAATATGACCCTTCGCTAAATAATATTACCATAGAAAAAGGCTCTATCACCATAAACGGCGTAAGCCTAACGGTTGTTAATTCTGAAAGAAATTCATTCTCTGTAGCAATTATCCCTTATACTTTTGAAAATACTACTTTTAAGCAGATAGAAAAGGGAAGTACTGTGAACCTCGAATTTGATGTGATAGGGAAATATGTAAAAAGAATTACTCAACTTTCTTAGGAACAGCAGATCTAAAAATATAAGTTGCCCCAATAAATAATCCCGCTATCATAAGTAAAGACACATTAGAATCTATAGGTAAATCATCTCCAGGTGGAGGTGGTAGGGTGTTGGACTCACATTTCCCTGTTTCAGTATTACATTCTGTGTTAGGAGGACAAGTATCACATTGAGCATTCGCAAATTGCTCAAATACGAAAACCAAAAGAATAAAAATCAGTGTCTTTCTCATAACTTTTCCTACAGCACAATTTAATTTTAAAAGTATCGACCTAAAACTTCTTGTCAATAAATTAACGTAAAACTCCTATTAAAGGTTTTAAATTTTTCGCTAAATTATCTATAATCAATGATTAAAACAGAATTTTTCGTTGAATATCACTAATTATCGCTTAAAACAAACTATTTCGATTACGTAATACTTTTTACTCGTATTAATAGGAAATTATTTACAGGTATAAGACGCATCTCTATGATTCGAATAGAAGCTGATAAGGACTAAATACACTTTTATTTTAAAATAAAAGGCTTATCGCAGTCCCTTTATGTTCTTCACTATGAATTTGGATTTTCCCTTTATGCAACATCATAATTTGCTTACATAAACTTAAGCCGATACCACTACCATTCTTTTTTGTGGTGAAGAAAGGTACAAATATGGTTTCCTGAATTTCTGGCGGAATACCATTACCATTGTCAATTACTTTTATAATTGTGTAACCGTCTGTAGTTGATTTAGCGGTCACATAAATTTCTGGGTTTTCAATATCCTGTAACGCATCCCGTGCATTTACAATTAAATTAATTAGCACCTGTTCGATAAGATAACTGTCGATTTTTACCTGTAATTGCGAATTAGAAAGATCGAAGTTTAACATTATATCCTTAGCTGCTAAAGAAGGCTTCATTAATCGTTCTATCGATGCAAAAAGATCTTCTACAAAAACATTGTTACGATTAATATGAGTCACCTTATTTAGGCTACGATAGGTTTTTGCGAATTTCATTAAACCTTCACTCCGCTTTTTAATACTTCCAATCGCTTCATTTAAATCTAAAATATCTAAAGTATTTTCTTCGGGATTTTTAAGGTTTTCTCTTACCTGATATTGCAACGTATCGGCCAGCGAAGAAATTGGCGCGATAGAATTCATAATTTCGTGCGTCATTACACTCAATAATTTCTTCCAGGCTTCAGATTCGTTCTGATTTAAGGTTTCATCGATATTTTGTAGTAAAATGATCTTAAACGAATGTTCATTTTCATAAAAAACCGTTTCAGAAACCAAAACTTTTAGCTTTTCGCCATTTACTTTGATGCTTATTGAACTCCCGGTAAGATGACTCATTTCAAAAATAGTCTCGAATAATTCCGGTTTTCGGCTTTTTAGAAACTTAATATTTTTAAAGGAAGGAATACTTAGTGTTTTCTTGATTGCTTCGTTTGCCCAAAGAACATCTCCGTTTTTTTGATTATAAGAAATGATCCCAACATCTACCATTTCTAATATTTTCTGAAGATAAAGATACTGTGCCTCTTTATTCGAGTTGATCTCTCTAATTTTGTCATTAATCAGATTAAAACCTTTATGAAGGCGTGCCAGGTCTTCAGGAGCACCTTTGCTTACAAAGCGTCTTGAAAAATCGTTGTATTTAACCGATTCAAAAAAATCGTCCATCGCATTAAAACGACGGGTTATAAATTTATACAGGTTATAAAATAATATTAAGGATAGGATAGCTCCTAAAACAAGCAATACCATTTGGTGTAGACTAATTCCGAAAGCTACGGCAGTTAAAGCTCCCGTTAAAATCACCAATCTTAGCAAAAGACCTAAACTGTACCTTTTATAAGTCATATTTATTGAGTCTGCGATACAAAGCTGCCCTGGTAATCCCTAATTCTTTAGCCGATTTGGAAATATTTCCTTTATTTTTTTCGATAACTTTTAAAATCGTTTGTTTTTCTACCGTTTCAAGATTTGTTTCCTGAATTCCGTTTGCAGCTGGTATCGATTTTTCTAATCCTGAAAAAACTAAATCTTCAGCAGTCAGGGTATCATCATCAGCCATAATCACGGCCCTTTCCAACACATACTGAAGCTCCCGAACATTCCCCGGAAAAGAGTGTGATTTCAGCTTACTAAAGAAATCTTTATCGAATGAAAATGGTGCTTTAAAGTATTTTTCAGCATATAAATCGGTAAAATATCGGCTAAGCAGGGTTATATCGGTACCACGCTCCCGAAGTGGTGGCACCATAAGATCTACCGTATTAATACGATAAATTAAATCTTTTCTAAACGTATTTTCATCAGCAAGATCACTCAGCTCTAAATTTGTAGCGCAAATTAACCGAATATCAATAGGAATAGTTTCATTGGATCCTAGCGGAGTAATGGTACGGTTTTGTAGTACCGTTAGCAATCTTGCCTGTTGGCGTAAACTAATATTCCCTATTTCATCTAGAAAAAGTGTACCGCCGTTGGCCGCTTCAAAACGTCCTTTTCGATCTTCACGCGCATCGGTAAATGCTCCTTTTTTATATCCAAAAAGTTCACTTTCAAATAAACTCTCCGTCAGTGCACCCACATCTACTTTTACGAATGGCTTATTCTTCCGAAGGGATTGATCGTGTACCGCTCGGGCAACCAAATCTTTACCGGTCCCATTTTCACCCAAGATCAACACATTCGCATCTGTAGGCGCTACTTTTTTAAGTTTTTCAAATACCAGCTGCATTTCTTCACTTTCGCCAATAATTTTATTGCCGGCAGCAGTAGGTCTGGATAGTTGCGGTTTTACTGACTTTTTTTCAACCAGCGATTTTAAAGCTTCTATCATTTTTTGATTCTTCCAGGGCTTTACCAAAAAATCTGAAGCTCCTTTTTTTAAAGAACGTATCGCCAAATCAATATCGGCATAAGCCGTAATTAAAATAACATCTACCTTTTTATCGATCTGCTTAATCTTATTCAGCCAAAAAATTCCTTCATTACCAGTATTTACCACTCCGTTAAAATTCATATCCAGAATAATGACATCAAATTTTTCCTGTTCTAAAAGAGCGGCGATATTATTCGGATTCTTTTCGGTAACGACTTTGTTTGCCAACGATTTCAGCATAATCCGTAATGCAGTTAACACATCGGGATCATCATCTATAACCAGTATGTTCGCATTCTTCAATTGCATACCTACAATATTACGACTTTCTATTACCTATAAATAAAAATGACTTTAGAAATTTAATCCTGCTCGAATTTGTTTTGTTTTCGAACAGATAGTGTCTTAAAAACGAACACTTTTCCTTCTGTATAAAAATTTAAATGATTTAAATTCAGACATTTACGATTTTGGCATCATTATAACATAGTTTTAAGAGCATGTGAAAATTTTCAATCTAGAAAAACAATACAAATAATAACCAATATCAATTAGACAACATCAATCAAAATGGATATACCTATAGAAAAAAAACGATTTACTCCTAAGAAAATAGCCATGATTATTGGTATTATACTTTTAGTGGGGCTTATCGTTTTTGTATTACTCTCCTCAAGTGGTAGCACCCGACTTAATGTTGAAAAAGAACGAATTAGTATAAGCAGCGTTAAAAAAGACATTTTTCAGGAGAACATTCCGGTTAACGGAGTAGTGATGCCTATTACCACCATTTACCTGGATGCTTTAGAAGGTGGTCGTGTAGAGGAAAAATTTGTTGAGGACGGCGCAATGATGAAAAAAGGAGAGCCTATCCTTAGATTATCGAATACCGATTTAGAATTGAGTTTAGTGAATCAGGAAACCCAGGTTTATAATCTGCTTACACAAATGCAGCGCACACAAAATGCGTCTCGGGAGAATACGATTGGTAAGCTCAATCAACTAACTGAAGTAAAAAGCAGTCTTAGAGAAGCGGAAAGAAGATATAAACTGAATAAAAAACTATTTGAAAAAGGTGCAGTTGCTGAACAGGAATATCTGGAAACCAAAAACAATTACAATTATTAAAAAGACCGTTTAGCCTTAACCGAAAGAGTGCTACAGCAGGATTCTATTTCATCTAAACAAGAAAATGTACAGGCAAGAGAATCTTACGAAAAAACAAGAAAAGCCTTAGAATTAATGCGTAAAAAAGTTGAAGATCTTATCGTGAGAGCGCCGGTAGATGGACAACTGACTTCTTTAGATGCTGAAATAGGACAATCTAAATCTAAAGGAGAACGCCTTGGACAAATAGATGTGATTAGTGGTTATAAAGTTCGTGTAGATGTCGATGAACATTATATTTCCAGAATTTATGCCGGGCAGCAGGGAAGTTTTAATTTCGACGGAAAACATTATACGCTGGAAATCAAGAAAGTGTATACTCAGGTGGCAAACGGAAGATTTCAGGTAGATATGACCTTTTTAGAAGAAGCGCCGGAAAAAATTAGAAGAGGACAAACACTGCAAATCCGGGTAGCATTGAGCCAGGAAAAAGAAGCAGTGCTTATTCCTAAGGGAGGATTTTTTCAGGAAACCGGCGGGAACTGGATCTTTAAGTTAAGTGAAGACGGAAGTATTGCTTATAAAACCGATATTCAGTTAGGCAGCCAAAACACCGAATATTACGAAGTACTTTCAGGTTTAGAACCGGGCGACCGGGTCATTACTTCAAGCTATAGCAATTATGAAGACATTCAGGAGCTGGTGCTAAAAGACTAAATTCCATACTTTTAAACATAATTATTCAGGACTAATACATTCATCATGATAAAAATAACAGATCTCGAAAAGTTTTACCGTACAGACGAAGTACAGACCATTGCTATTAATAAGCTTTCTTTTGAAGTAAAAGAAGGAGAATTCGTCTCGGTTATGGGACCATCGGGCTGCGGAAAATCGACATTGCTTAATATTTTAGGGCTTCTTGATGATCCTGATGGGGGCAGCTATATTTTTAATGGGATCGAAGTTGCCGGATTTAACGAGCGTAAAAGAGCGAATCTTAGAAAACACAATATTGGTTTTGTTTTCCAGAGCTTTAACCTTATCGATGAGCTTAGCGTTTTCGAAAATGTAGAGCTGCCATTAATTTATACAGGCGTAAAACCAGCAGAACGTAAAGAACGGGTGCATGAAGTTTTAGAGAAAATGCAAAGTATGCACCGCCGCAAGCATTTCCCGCAACAATTATCTGGCGGGCAACAACAACGTGTAGCCGTTGCCCGTGCCGTAGTAAATAACCCTAAGCTTATTCTTGCCGATGAGCCTACCGGAAACCTGGATAGTAGCAATGGTAACGAGGTTATGGATTTATTAACCGAGCTCAACGCTGCTGGAACCACCATCATCATGGTTACACACAGCGAACACGACGCAAAGTACAGTCATCGAATCATCAGAATGTTAGACGGACAAAAAGTAACCGAAAATATACTCGCAGAATACCAACACTAGGCATTTTAAGGGGTCATTTATCAATCAGATACTAATCGGGATCAAAATCATCTAATCTCTTATCATCAAAAGAGAATATTTTAAGCTGGGATCAACATTTTTAAAAATTCTAGGGGTATACATCAATCGTTATTCAAAACAAAAATTATGTTTAAAATTCATCTAAAATCGGCCTGGAGAAACCTTTGGAAATCCAAGTTTTATAATGGACTAAGTTTGCTGGGCTTATCACTGGGCCTTTGTGTGGCCATCTTTATCGCCGTATGGATTAAAGCCGAATTAAATTATAACAAAATTGGTGATTCATCACATATTTATAGAGTTTCCAGTATCTTAAGCAGTGGCGAAAATTCGCAAACATGGGGAAGCTCTGTTGGCCCGGTAGCATATTACGCCAAAACCGAAATTCCAGAGGTTGAAAACGCAACTAGAATAATGGATTTTAATGGTTACCGAATTTTTAGTACCTCATCAAACAAATTCGAAGCCAGAGGTGGGGCTTTTATTGATCCTGAATTTTTCAATGTCTTTAACCTGAAGTTTATCGATGGAAATTCATCCGCTCCTTTTTCAGGCAATAATTCGGTTATCATTACAAAAAAAGCAGCCCTAAAATATTTTGGAACTATAGAAGCTATGGGCAAAACCATCGCTGCCGATTATAAAGATAATTTTACCGTAACCGGAATCATTGAAGATATTCCGAAAAATTCAAGTTTAGATTACGAGCTGTTTTTCCCAATGTTGATTTTTTCTGAAAACTACGACGGTACAGGTTATTGGAAATCAATGAACAGTGATTGGGGAAACTTCAATTTTGTAACTTATTTAAAGCTTCAGAAAGATGCTTCCGAAGAAAAAGTGATTCAAAAACTTACAAAAATACAGCAAGCTAAAGATCCCAATGCTCATCTAAGTGGCGAAAAAGATTCGTATTACCTCCAGCCTATTCAGCAAATGAATCTTTACAGTTATGGTGGTGATCCAACACGTATTAAAACAGTTCGCATTTTTGGGATTGTTTTAGTGCTTATCCTCTCTATCGCCTGTATAAACTATGTGAACCTTAATACGGCAAGATCTATACAAAGAGCCAAAGAGGTTAGTTTACGTAAACTTATTGGGGCAGACAGGAGTCAACTTTTTATACAATTTATTATTGAGTCGTGTATTTTCTTTTTATTAGCGATTGTCTTAGCAATGGGGCTAATCTATTTATTAGCCCCTTATTTTAATCAGGTTGCAGGAAAAGATATCCATTTTAATTTTCTGGACGCCAAGTTATGGGGAATGATTGGCCTGGTATTTATTTCAACCTTAGCTGCTTCTTCTATTTATCCCGCGATTTTATTGTCTTCATTTAAGCCGCTAGAAGCTATTAAAGGAAATGTGATCACTGGTGTTGGCGCAGGAACATTTAGAAAGGTATTGGTTTGCCTACAGTTTTCATTTTCAGTAATCCTTATCATTAGCACTATTATTATTGGGAAACAACTGGATTTTATCACCAGTAAAAATCCCGGGTACGATCGCTCGCAAGTGCTTAACTTTTATATGTCTTCTAAAATGCGCTCTCATAAAGAAGCTATTGTAAATCAAGTTGAAAATTTGCCCAATATCGCCGGGGTTTCCTTTAGCAACAGTAACATCGTAAATAATGGAATGACTACCGGAGATACCAATTGGGATGGCAAAGATCCACAAAGCGATTTTATCGTGCATCCTATTGGTATAAACAAAGATTTTATCCCAATGATGAAAATGCAGCTTTTGGCAGGGGAAAATTTTAAAGGTCGTGCTGAAGATTCTTTACATTTTATACTGAATGAAACGGCCGTTAAACAAGCCGGAATTAAAAATCCTATTGGCAAAAGCTTCGAACTTTGGGACACTAAAGGCATCATTACAGGAGTAGTAAAAGATTTCAATTTTACTTCCATGAAAAATCAAATTCAACCCGCAGTGATGTATTATGACCCTGACCCATATCGTATGTACATAAAAACAACAGATGGTGATATTTCTGCAAGTATGGTGGCTATTGAAGAAATTTGGAATACCTATAATCCTGGTTTTCCATTTAATTATTCCTTTTTGGATAAACAATACGAAACCATGTATCGCGATGATATCAGAACAGGAAAGCTGTTTAAAATATTCTCGATTTTGGCCATTTTCGTTTCTTGCCTGGGACTCTTTGGGCTAAGCACGTATACCGCACAACTTAAAAAACGAGAAATAGGGATCCGCAAAGTTTTAGGCGCTTCAGTAGCACAAATTACTACGCTACTTTCTAAAGACTTTTTAAAATTGATTGCCATTTCATGCATTATCGCTATCCCAGTTGGCTGGTATTTAATGCAATTCTGGCTACAAAATTTTGCTTATAAAACGAATCTCGATTGGTGGGTTTTTGCCGGTGCTGGGATACTAACGTTATTCATCGCATTACTAACGATTAGCTCACAAGCTATTAAAGCAGCCATAACAAACCCTGTGAAATCACTAAGAACAGAATAAGGCCTAAACCTCACAGGGGTTAAAAACCCGTGAGGTAGGCAACCCAATAAAATTAAAAAGCAATGCTAAAAAACTATATCAAAATCGCCTGGCGCAACATCTGGAAAAATAAAGCTTTTTCGGTAATTAATATTGGTGGACTCGCTGTAGGTATGGCAAGTGCAATTCTCATATTGATTTGGATTGAAAATGAATTAAGTTATGATCGATTTCATGAAAATGGGAAAAATATTTATAAACTCTACAATCGAGATACCTTTGATGGTGAAAACTGGGCTTGGGGTAACACACCTAAAATTCTGGGAAAAACAATAAAGGAAGATTATCCTGAAGTATCCCATGTAGCCAGAGTTGATCCTAATGAGGATCTTTGGCTAAAAGTAGCTAATAAAAAGTTTAAAACTACAGGAATCATAACCGATGTAGATTTTTTACAAATGTTTTCATTTCCGTTATATGACGGTGATGAATCTTCCATATTAAAAGATCCTTCAGGAATTGTTATTACTCAGAAATTAGCAAAGAAATTATTTGATGATAATGATGCCATGGGACAAACCATTCAGGTAGAGCAATCCCATGTATATAAAGTAGCTGGAATTCTCAAAGATTTACCAAACAACACTCGTTTTAACTTTGATTTTATCTTACCGTGGAATTATATGAAAGTTAACGGTTGGGACGATAGTTACTGGGGAAATAATTCTGTACAAACTTTTGTGCAATTAAAACCGCACGTCTCACAAGTTGATTTTGACAAGCATATAAAAGAAATCACTATAAATCATACCAAAGAAAGTGCCCATCCATCCAGTACCGAAGTTTTTAGCTGGCCGCTAGAAAAGTTATGGCTTTATTCAAAAAGTGAAAATGGAAAATTAGTGGCAGGAAAAATAATTACAGTTAGATTATTTAGTGTTATTGCCATTTTTATTCTACTTATTGCCTGCATCAATTTTATGAATTTAAGTACCGCTCGTAGTGAAAAAAGAGCCAAAGAAGTAGGGATCCGTAAAGTTGTAGGAGCACAAAAAAGAAATCTTATTTTGCAGTTTACAGGAGAAAGTATTCTAATTACTTTTTTTGCAGGTATTTTAGCTTTACTTCTTGTATTTAGTTTCCTTAATCCCTTTAATCAATTAGTAAATAAGTCACTACATATTGATTATACCAATTTCACATTTTGGTTACTAATTATCGGGTTCATTTTATTCACAGGACTCTTAGCAGGCTGTTATCCTGCATTTTACCTATCTTCCTTTCAGCCTGCTAAAGTTTTAAAAGGCAAAATTAGTAGCATAAAAGATATCATCACGCCACGTAAAATACTTGTTGTTTCTCAATTTACTTTTGCTATTCTGCTTATAACATGTACTATCATTATCAACCGCCAAATTAACTATGCGCAACAACGAGATACAGGTTATGTAAAGGAAAATTTAATTTATACCATTTTAGATGATAATATTAGGAGCAATTACCTATCGATTAAAAATGAGTTACTACAAAGTAATGCTGTAGTCGCAGTAACCAAAACCCTTAGTCCAATTACACAGCAATATAGTGATAGTTGGGGGTTTAGTTGGAACGGAAGCACCGAAGCCGATCATGATACTGGCTTTACTATTATGAGCTCCGATACCGATTTTACAAAATCTACAGGAACCAAAATTATTGCTGGCAGAGATATCGATATTAATACTTACCCTTCAGACAGTACCGCTATTTTATTAAATGAAACGGCTGTTGAAAAAATGAGATTGAAAAACCCTATAGGAGCTATTGTTAGTGATAGCAACACAAATTGGAAAGTTGTTGGGGTTATACAGGATTTTATAATTCAATCTCCTTACGAACCTATCCAACCCATGATGATCTGTGGCCCTTCTCGTTGGTTTGGGGTGATGCATATGAAATTGAACTCTAAAAACAGTATAAGCGAAAACCTTGCGACCGCTGAAAAAATCTTTAAAAAATTTAATCAAGATTATCCTTTTGAATATCATTTTGTCGATGAAAAATATGCTAATAAATTTGAATCTGAAAAACGTACCGCCTCTTTATCAGCTCTTTTTGCAGGCCTAACCATATTTATATCCTGTCTTGGGTTATTTGGTTTAGCAACCTATATGGTACATAGTAGAATCCAAGAAATTGGAATACGAAAAGTATTAGGTGCCAATATCGCCCAGCTTGTAACTCTTTTATCTTCTAATTTTTTACAATTGGTACTTATTTCGTTTTTTATTGCCTCTCCAATCGCATGGTACGCAATGAGCAGGTGGCTAAACAACTACACCTATAATATAGGCGTCGAGTGGTGGGTTTTTGCTCTTGTAGGAATAGTAATCATCTTTATCACTTTACTAACCGTAAGTTCACAAGCCATTAAAGCAGCACTGTCAAATCCGGTAAAAAACATCAAAACAGAATAAAGCCATGTTCAAAAACTATATCAAAATCGCCTGGCGGAATATCTGGAACTCAAAGATCTTTTCTGCAATCAATATCATTAGTCTTGCGATAGGTTTTAGTGCCTCTTTTGTTATAGGCTTAATGGTTTATTATGATTTCACCTTTGATGATTTTCATAAAAATGCTAACAACATCTACAGGATCAAGACGGTTTTTAATTTACCTGAGGGAACCTACGGTAACGCAGGTGTTAGCATCCCGTTGCATCAGGTTGTAAAAGAAGAGATCGCTGATGTGGAGCAGGCTACCACTTTGTATACCGGAAGTTTTATTAATGTGAAGAATACCGAAAATGGCATTATTTTTAAAGAACCCGAGTATACCGTATTTACAGATCCGGAGTATTTTGATGTTTTTCAATACAATTGGCTTGCAGGCTCCCCTCAAACTTCACTAGGTGAACCCAATAAAGTCGTGCTTACTCAAACCCGGGCTGAAAAGTATTTTCCAAATATCCCTGTAGAGAACTTAATAGGAAAACAACTGGTATATAACGATTCTATCCTTGTGGAAGTGAGCGGAATTGTATCGAATTTTACCAAAAGAACAGATTTTATTTTTGAAGAATTCTTCTCTTTAGAAACGGCAAAGGCAACCGACATGTCCGATCAGGTTTTCAATGATAATTGGGGAAGCACCAGTAACAGTTCACAGTTATTTGTAAGGATAAATAAAAAGACCCCTTACGTTTTACAAAAGAAACTGAATGATATTGCAGCGGCACACGAGTCTGACTACAACAAACAAATGAATATTCAACGTCTTTTCAAACTGCAACCCCTTAAGGAGCTCCATTTTGATCAGGAATTAGGGATTTTCAGCTTTACAGAATATACTTCAAACAAATCTGCAATCTGGGGTCTTTCTATAATAGCCGTTTTTCTGCTGCTTTTGGGTTGTGTTAATTTTATAAACCTCAATACGGCTCAGGCAACGCAACGTGCCAAGGAAATAGGAATACGAAAGACTTTGGGAAGCTCTAAAAAGCAATTGGTAATGCAGTTTATGGGCGAAACTCTGGTTTTAACGATCTTATCTGCAATAATTTCTATTTTATTGTCCTACTGGCTTTTAAAAGTTTTTTCAGATTTTATACCAGCAGGCCTATCATTCTCGGTTTTTAAAGAACCTCTTGTCCTTGTTTGTGGAGTACTTCTTATTTTATTCGTTACGCTCCTTTCTGGAGTTTACCCCTCTATTGTACTTACCCGTTTTAAACCGGTACGCGTATTAAAAAATCAGGTGACTACAGCGCCGGGTAAGGCAGGTTTAAGGAAGTTTCTTACTGTCTTTCAGTTCACCATTGCGCAAGGATTTCTTATTGCAACTTTACTGGTGAGCAAACAAACACGGTTTTTGATGCAATCCGACATGGGTTTTAGAACCCAGGCCATAGGTTATGTGCAAGCGCCATGGTCCTACAGGGGTTTTGATAAGAACCTGGTGCTGTATAATAAACTTAAACGTATTCCTGCCATAGATAAGATCAGTATGGGGGGCATGCCACCGGCCTCTAACAGCACGCATTCTTCTGGTGTAAATTTTATGAATGGGGATCGGGAAATTAATACCGAGATTGAATTTTTGTATGGCGATTCAGCTTATCTTAACATTTATGAAATTCCATTATTGGCTGGTAGGCTCCCATTAAACGATACCATTAAAGAATTAGTCATTAACGAAACGGCCTTGAATGCCTTAGGATTTCAAGATTCCGAAAAGGCCCTAGGGCAAATTTTAAAAGTAGAAGATGATTATAGGATCGTAGGGGTGATGAAAGATTTTAATCAGCGTTCGTTAAGATCTGGCATTAATCCTATGGCGCTTACCGGCGATACCTACCGTAAGGATTGGCCTAGGTTTAGGGATATCCACATAATGCTGCCCAGCGCAGGTTCTGGGCAATTACAAAATACCATTACACAAATAGAAAAAGCTTATAACGAGGTGTTCCCGGGAGA
>Ga0114908_1001214_pt1 | contig 13198 bp, 26 predicted proteins | sample MalvireepMed_s17_FD_87292 | JGI IMG/M metagenome (GOLD analysis project Ga0114908, IMG submission 87292) | Marine viral communities from the Global Malaspina Expedition - Malaspina viral metaG DeepMed_s17 | ecosystem: Environmental > Aquatic > Marine > Oceanic | place: Mediterranean Sea... | reverse complement strand
TCTGTTGCTGAGAACTCGTATGTCTTCGGCAAGAACCACCCAAGCTACGACAAGCTGGTGGCCTACTTGAAGAACGGAAATGTTGAATACTTTGAAGCGTCCTACGATGTTATCTCACGCATCCAAACTTTCTGCGAGGGGTATGTTAGCTGCAATAACAGCAAGCTTACTTGGGATGGAATTCCCATGCCAGAAATGTTTACTGATCGTATTCTTGATATGATTCAAGAGGGGTTTCCGTTTGAACCCATGCTCAACTTCTTGGACAACCTGAGCCAGAATCCTTCTGACCAGTCCATCGTTGAGTTGTTCGATTTCATGGACAATAAGCATATGCCAATCACCGCCGATGGGTGCTTCTTGGCATACAAGGCTGTTGATAGTAACTTCAAGGATTTGTGGTCACACAGTTTTGATAACTCTATAGGATCAACCCCAGAGGTTCCCCGAGACAAGGTTGATAGCAACCGCGATAGGGGATGTTCTAACGGCTTGCACGTTGGAGCAATTGACTACGCTGCCAGCTACGGCGGCGTGGACATTGATGGAAGCGATCCTGACAGCGGTGGTAGTGGTGGTGTTGGTGGAAACCAAATCGTCATCTGCAAGGTGAATCCACGGGATGTCGTGAGCGTTCCCACCTGTTCCCGCTTTCAGAAACTTCGTTGCTGCAAGTATGAAGTTGTTTCCCTGTTCCAAGACAAATTCGAAACGTCAGTCCACATGACCAAGAACGAAGTCGAATATGTCAAGCAGGAAGCTAGACCGGATGAATGGCGACGAGAAGTTGCTGTTAAACTTGGTAGGGTCAAGGAAGTACTTGACAAGGTTAATAAGTACGCAACGGCTTAATAGGAAAGGAACTATACTATGCGTATGTTGATGTGTATTGTTGCCCTCACCCTCTGCGGATTTGCTAACGACTGCTCCGCAGGTGAGCGCAGCAAGGGGGTAGAGCTTAAGTGTGTCACCCCCGGCGACGTGCTATTGGGAACTGGATTGTTTCTCCACGACACAGGAAAGAATGTGCTTGGTGGAGTTCACACCACGGTTAAAGGTGTGGGAAAAGTAATCACCGCCCCTCTCAGGGCGAAGGTTTATATTCCACGTCCTCGCCTGTTTTACTTTGAATTTCCGACGCTTCGTTACAAGCCGGGAAAATTCTACAGGCTAATTCCCCCGGCCAGCGAGAAGCCTCCAGTGAGGACTATCCCAACGGCCCCACCCGCAGAGGAGCCACTACCCAGTTTTGATGGAACAACTCCATTGAGATTTGTTCCACCCGCCCCTCTCCGGCATGTGGCATAGCGCCAACGCTAGGCTGGTCCCGGCTAGGCAACTAGCTGGGCCAGCTTTTTATTTGGAGTCACCACTTAATAAACCAAAAGGAAACAACAAATGATAGCAAAGATTAAATACCCAGCGGTTTTTGCTGCTGGCGCTTTTTTATGCTGGATCGGGATGTATGTCTATGAGACATCCGAGAGAAACAAGGTGGCCGAAAGGTTTGAGGAAATATATGAAGTGCTAACCAAGGTGGGCCAATACCAATATTGTTTAGGTGATACCCAAATCAGAAATATGCACTACGCAAAGCCTCACAAAAAACCACACTGGTTTTGTCCAGAGTGCGGGGATCTAGCAAATAGTTTCAAAGTGGGAGAGGTTGTTTCTGTTCCCAAGGATAGACTGACAGAGCTTAGGAAGTTGGATGGTTCGTATTACCCAAACAATTCGGATCAAGCTCCAGCCGCCTTGCCAGTTGAGACGCTGACAATTAGTGAAGAATTAGATGCAGTTCTCATGTTGTTAAAAACACAACAGGCCCATGCGTACACTCGCATGTATACAGAAGAGATGATGAATCACTATCTCAATAAGCATGACCACGACAAGGCGGGAGAGCATGGAAAATGCCCAGATTGCATAAAGCTGAGGACGCAACAGACCACCGTGTCCGAGTTCATCAGCAGGAAAGAGTACAACAGGCTAACAAAACTGGAAAAAACCACCAAGGGGACGAAGTAATGGCGCAATACCCCAAGATCGACCACATAGCCTACAGGGTAAAAGATCGGCAGGAAGCATCTAAATTCTTTCAGGACGTGCTTGGGTATACGACAGAAGCAGAGTTTGATATAAACTTTGACAATGGCTCTACAGCTAAATGCGAAGCCCTTGTCGGTCCAGTTCTCGAAGTTACACTGGTCAATGAGGGGCCAGAAATCTTCATCTCTGACGGAAGCCCCGGCTCTGTGGTCGGGGACTGGGTGGCTGACCGTAACGGGACTGGAGGCATACACCACATAGCATATAGAGTTAAAGATATAGATAAGATATTCTCAGAATGGAAGAGCAAGGGGATAGAATTTTTAACGGAAGATGTAATTGACTGCCCAGAAGACAAACTAAGACAAATATTTACCAAGCCACTCATTAATCTGGGCGGTGTTATTATAGAACTTATTGAGCGTGGGGAAAAAGGTTTTTGCCAAAACTCAGTTCAACGTTTGATGGAGTCCACGAAAGGAAGTTAGTCATATGGATACCGCGCCCCTAGAGCAAAACGAAGAATTAAACATAGTAGAACTGTTTAATGAGTACCTCGACGAAGACCAAGCGAGGGAACTAACGGCTAGGCTAGAGCAAGAGATAGGCCAAAGAACCAAGAATGACTCTTTAAAAACTAGCCTACTAATGCTTAAAGCTTTGTACTCTAAAAACCCCCCAACCAGAGATGTTCTTAGGTACGGAACCTTTTATTTTCTCGTTTCCTTTCACTTGTGCGTCGTGTTTATAAACATAGCTGCGTTCTTCATCCTGCCCTTCCTATATCCTGTGTATGTGTGGATGCCGATAAACAGCTTTATCCTGTCCGTTTCTTTTACCAGAGAGCTATGCCCCCTAACTAGACTAGAAAACTATCTAAGAACTTCCCTTGGGCTACCGAGAATCGGAGGCTTCATGGGCCACTATGTGTACAGGCCCGTTAAGAGGATTTTTGTGTCACGGAAGGAAAGAGGATGAACCAAGAGGAAAGAGAGGCTTGGTTTAGATATATCCGACTAAGTGAGGACGGTAAGGCGAGGTTTAGAACACGACTCGGCTTGGTGGACAAGGAGGAATGGCGAACACTAGAACAGACCGTTCTGGATACGCTGGCAATAGTATTGGGAGCGGACATCCCCTCTAGTGAAGGAGTAGAAGATGAATAGACTTACTTTTGACATGCTGCCCGAAGGGTCGCTGGAAGCTCTCAAGCCCTCTTTTGACCACCTGCCACAAACAGATCACGCTGACGGCAAATATAGATTTAGATGCTACTCACAGATTGACTATTATGGAAGGGATTCTGGCACAGTAGAATTTACCCAATCCTCTGAGTACAACAAGCACCAAGGAGATGTAGAGCGTAAATTTGAACCCATCCACGACGACGTTCTGAGTAGTGAATCTTTTAAGAAAATGCACGGCGCATTCAGGAGAGAAAGCGACCTCTTTTTTGAAAACATAGAGGTACACCAGATGCGAATTTTTACAGAAGGGGAGACGGTCCCAGTGTCGCCAGAGGGCGTGCATCAGGACGGGTATAACTCCGTTGGAATCTTCGGGGTACACAGGCACAACATTGTAGGAGGAGATGCGTTGGTTTTTTTAGACCAATCCGGTCCACCTATTTTTTCTCGTAGGCTTCAAGCCGGAGAGTATGTAATAATTGATGACGAAAACCTGTGGCACAGCGCTAAGACAATTATGACTATAGACAAAACACAGCCGGGATATATGGACGCCTTCATATTCACCGCTAGGAGAGATGACCCATGAAAGCTGTAGTTATATCAGGGTATTTCAACCCACTCCACACGGGCCACTTGGATTATATAGAGGAAGCTAAATCCTTGGGCGATGTTCTAATCGTTATAGTTAACAACGACACCCAAGTCAAAATTAAAGGCTCCCAGCCATTTTTAAACCAAAACGATAGACTTAGGATTATTTCATCGCTAAAAAATGTAGACTTGGCGGTTGTCGCAATCGACAGAGATGCCACCGTTGTAGAATCACTACGGGAATTATGGAAACGAAACCAAAGCCAGCCGAACCTTGGGCTGGCCGTTGATGTGGACAATCACATGATTTTTGCCAACGGAGGAGACAGAAAACAAGGTAATACTCCAGAAGAAGATTTTTGTAGGTCCGTAGGCATAGAAACTGCCTATAATGTAGGGGGAGAAAAAACCCAGTCCTCAAGTCGAATACTTTACAACGCCAGACAAACCGGCTTCAGCGGCATATGCTCTGACGAAATGATTAGATGGATGACTGAAGGCACTCCATGGACTCACGCTCCACGATCAGATTGCGGGTAACAACACAATGTCGAAAGAAAAACGCAAACTGAAAAAGAAGAAGCGACGTGAGAGGCGGGCTAAGAAAAGGGTTCTACAGAGACGGGCTGATATCAGAGCGGTCAGTAAAATTGACAGAGAAACTGAAAGAATAATGTGGGACGCAAGAGAAAAGATTACTCCTATTAGGAATCCTAAAAATGATAACACTGACTGACAAAGCAGTTAAAGAAATCAAACGAGTTATGGAAGACCTGCCTGAAGCTACCAACACCCTGCTTCGCGTGGGGGTTGCCGGGGGAGGATGTTCTGGCTTTGAGTACAAGCTTGGATTTGTAGAACAGTCAGAGTATTCAGAGCAGACTTACAATATGTATGAGCAAGGCGGGCTAACCCTGATAGTTGAAAAGAAGGCCGAATTGTTCATTGACGGCACAACTATTGACTGGATAGAAGACTTATCGAAACGTGGCTTTGCTTTTAACAATCCAAACGCCGCAAGTAGCTGTGGCTGCGGGGAGAGCTTTAGCGTATGAGCAAAGGAAGTATAGAAAAATGGCTGGATAGGCACAATCATAAAATGGAGTTCCTGAGAACTTTATTTGGATTTGTTGCAGCCATAACCGGCATCTGCGTATTCCTGAAGGTCTTTGAAATTATATGAGCCTATCCGTAAACAAAATGCTGTGTATGTTCTTCGCTTGCACAAACTTTATATTCTATGCCATTAACCACAGCCTTCTTAACTTTTGGGTTGGAGTGGCGATGGTTTTGTGGGTGATATACCTTGACAGGAAGGGTGTTCGATGAAGTTTGAGGATGGGGTCAAGCTTGACTTCGACGACGTTTTGATTAAACCAAAAAGATCAACTCTTAGCAGTCGGTCTGGGGTCGATATAGAGAGGGTCTATAATTATCTTCACGCTTCAACTCAAGAGGTTGTTGTTCCTATTGTGGCCGCCAACATGGATACGGTAGGAACTATGGCTATGGCTGAAAAGCTAGGGCCAGAAGGCATGCAAACCTGTTTACATAAATACTATAGTGTAGATGAGTTAGTAAACTTCTTTGCTAAAGCACCCAGATTGGATACTTTCTATACGCTAGGCATTAAACAAGAAGGTGTCGAAAAATTAATAGATGTTGACAGCGAGCTTCCTAATATAGAGGAGGGTGGCTTAGGAATACATAAGATATGTATTGATGTGGCTAACGGGTATCAAAAGGTATTTGTTGACCATGTTAAACGTATAAGATTCCTGTTTCCTGATACTATCATCATGGCTGGCAATGTTTGTACGCCAGAGATGGTGAGCGAACTACTTATAAGCGGTGGGGCTGATATTGTTAAAGTTGGTATCGGGCCGGGAAGTGTTTGCACGACTAGAAAAATTACTGGCTGTGGATACCCACAACTATCGGCTATAATAGAGTGCGCAGATGCGGCTCACGGCATTGGAGGTCTTATATGCGCCGATGGAGGCTGTAGGGAGCCGGGAGATGTAGTTAAGGCATTTGCCGCTGGAGCAGATTTTGTTATGCTGGGCGGCATGCTGGCTGGAACCGACGAGTGTGAGGGTGAATGGGAATACGAGGGGTGGACACATTCCCCCTGCGGAATGAGGATAAGAAAGGGAACTGTGTCTGATCCAGACAAGAAAAAATCATTAAAATTCTATGGAATGTCTAGTGAAGAAGCCATGAATAAACATGGCGGTGGAGTAGCTACTTATAAGGCTTCAGAAGGAATTGTTAAGACTGTCGATTACCAAGGGCCGGTACAAAATGTCCTACAGGAGATAACTGGAGGAATCAGAAGTGCGTGTGCATATGTAGGAGCAAACACTCTCAAAGATTTCCCCAAGTGTGCGACGTTTGTTAGAGTGGCTTAGGGCATATTCAGATTAAGGAGATACACATGGCAAAGTATAGGACCAGAGTACCCGCGCAAAAAGTAGAATATCCATACCCAACCAGATATGGCAGCCACGCATCCATGATTGATGAAGAAAAAACAGGAGAATTGAACAAAGACAAAAAGGTTGTCATTGAAGACGAACACGGCTACTATGTTACAGACGAGAGCCGCATTGACAGCGGCCTTGCCGATCCCAACCGCTACGACTCCTCGCGGCTAAATTGGAACAGGGGTAATAAATAATGGAGGAAAAAACTACCCTGTGGAACGGCTGCACGGTTGTCAACAAGCCTTGGGGTCAGTATACAGACATATACAGGTCTCCGTCAGTGGTATTTAAGAGAATAGACATCACTCCCGGCGAAGAAATCTCGTATCAATACCACAGTTGCAGACAAGAATTTTGGTACATTTCCTCTGGCCTAGGGTTTATGACCGTAGAGGGTAGCGGGATTGAGGTTAGGACTGGAGACTGCTTCCACATTAAGAAGGAGGAAAGACACGGAATCGAGAACTCTGGTAATTTTCAATTGACTATATTCGAAATTCAATGCGGAGACTGTAGAGAAGAAGACATTGTGAGACTAACTGATAAGTATAACAGAGACGAAAAATGAAGATCAACCTATGCGGAGGAGAGTGGGACAAAAGGTTTTTAGACATGGCAGAATTGGTGGCAGGATGGTCTAAAGATCCCTCTACCAAGGTGGGGGCAGTTATAGTAGACGATAGGAGAAGGGTGATTTCCGTTGGCTACAACGGATTTCCTGTAGGAGTTTCGGATGACTCAAGACTTGACATTCGAGAAACGAAGTATAAAATAGTAGTACATGCAGAATGCAATGCTCTGCTTTTTGCGCCAAAAGATTTAGCCAACTGCACAATTTACACTCACCCGTTTATGCCGTGTCCACAATGCGCTGGGATGATCATACAATCTGGTATTGGCAGAGTCGTTTCATATGCGTCAGATAACGACAGATGGAAAGAAGATTTTGAACTATCCCGACAAATGTTTAAAGAGGCAAATGTAGTACGATATGAAATTCCAACTAGATAAAGAACAGCTAGAATACGCCCTTGACTTGGCTATGCGTCGTCACGACGCGAAACACAGTTCGTTCAGAAACAAGGACACCGAAAACTTTCGCAACAAAACCAAGAGCAGAATGTCTGAAAAATTCAAGGTGGACTTTCAGTATATGGCACATTTTTTGGGGGTGATAGGGGAGCTAGGCTATTCGCTAGTAACCGGGGAGGACGTAGATGAAGAAATCTATGCCGTTAGAGACAGCGGACAAGATTTTGAGGGCGTCGAAGTAAAGACTATTACCTATATGGGAGCCGGTGAACCAGAGCTTAAAATTCCCGTCAAGGAATACGAACAACGAACTCCCCCTGTCCTGTATGTCCTGACGAGATTTAACTCAAGGAGCAATGAGGTTGAAGTTCTTGGTAAGATCAGTCGAAGCAGGTTTGATGAAGTCAAGAAGAAGAAGCAATACGGGAGGAACAAGCCGTTAAACTATATTGTCCCTCTTTCACGAATGGAGGAAGTTTGATGAACCGAGAAGAATCCACCGTACTAAAAATGGTGCAAGTGTGTATCAAGAAAAAAGAGATTAAGTTTTTAGCCAAACTGATACTCAAGCTACAGAAAGACTACATAGAGGTAGCGAAATTGTCAAGCGACGGGAGATACAAAGAAACTTGGACTCATGCCAAGCTGTTAGACTACCTCACGAAAGGCGAACTGTGACCATTAAGGTAGGAATTGTTGGCTATGGAACCATAGGCAAAAGAATTGCCGATGCAGTCGGGCTACAAGAAGATATGAAGCTGGTTGGAATTGCTGGCAACACTTTTAACTACAGGATAAAGTCAGCTATCAGCAAAGGGATCAATGTATTCTCTGCCGACCATCGCGGAACCGACTTAAAGAGAAACGGGGTCTGTTTAGCCGGAAGGATTAAAGACCTTCTAGGTGAGTCCGATGTTATATGCGATTGCACCCCGAGGGGAGTGGGTAAGAAAAATAAGGATAAATATGCCAAAGCTGGAGTAAAGGCTATATTTCAAGGAGGGGAAAAGCCAGACATAGGAGACAGCTTCGTAGCTCAGTGTAATTACGACTCTGCATTTGGTTCTAACTACATAAGAGTAGTAAGCTGCAATACCACCGGGCTTTGCAGGACACTACACGCCATACATCATCAATATGGCATCCTCAGCGCCCAAGCAACAATGATCAGGAGGGCAGCGGACCCATGGGATATCTACCACGGACCAATAAACGCCATCGTCCCCGCCTTAGAGCTTCCCTCCCACCACGGACCCGATGTTTGTACTGTCCTTCCCGGCCTTAACGTATTTACCACGTCATTGCACGTCCCTACAACAATCATGCACATGCACAGTGTTACTGCCGACCTACAAAAACCCGCCAGCGCGGAAGAGATACTAGAACTATTTGGCCGCACCACTAGGGTCCGTATAGTAAAAAATTCTGATGGCATTAGGTCTACAGCCGAGATTATAGAGTACGCCAGAGACATGGGTAGACTTAGAGGAGACATGCCCGAAGTGTGCATATGGGAGGAAGGGGTTGGCACTGTTGGTGATAAATTATTTTACCTCCAAGCTGTACATCAGGAAAGCGATGTGGTCCCAGAGTCAATTGATGCCATACGCGCCGCCACCGAGTCATGTTCGGCAGAGGAAAGTATATCAAGAACCAACCGAAGTCTCGGTTTGTAGTTTTTTTTCGAAACCGAAGAAAAACAGGTTGCATCCTGTCGATCCCGATGGTATAATAAAGAGTAGAAAACCAGTAGCTCCGTTTATAAAAGCATAAGAAAGGAAAAGGCATGGTTGAAGTACGCGAGATGGCCGAGGCTCACCTAAAGAATGTTCAGCAGCAATTGGCAGAATTGCAGAACCAAAAGGTTAGAATCGAAGCCGACATTGAGAAGCTGGGTGATTATCTGCAACAGGGTGTTGCAGAACTCAACTCGGAGAAGCAGGAAGTAACAATTGGTAACTTAAGTTCAGAACCAAAGGAGATTAGTTGATGAACAGGTGTGAATTTTACAGGAAGCTCTCGGAAACGTCGTCTACCTATAGCTGGGAAGTTAGCTCTTCTCAGTCTCTAACGGCGACAGGAAAGCGTGGCAAGACTAGGGGAGTTACCCTTAATCCAGTCACGGCAGTTGCTTACAGGCAAGGGAAGGGTGTTTACGCTTCTAATAAGCGTGGAACCCAACAGGCAGGTAAGGCTCTTGGCTTAACCAAGACGTTTACCGAAAATTTGTATCAAGCCACTACAAATCAATCCAATCGTGGCAATAGTCAAGTAGTTCGCGGGAAAATCCGTTCAGCATTGGAGATCTAAAAGCATGAATATTAATCAATGGGTAGGCTGTGGTCGTCTCACTAAGGATGCAGAGTCAAGCACCACCCAAAAAGGAACGTCAATGTCTAAGTTCCGAATGGCGGTTAACGACAGGCGAAACGATGACACCCTGTTCCTTAACGTCCTCTGCTTTGGCAAGATGGCCGAAGCCTTGGGTCCATATCTAACTCGGGGTCTTCTGGTTGGGGTCCAAGGAAAGCTGAAGGTTGACGACTACGAGGACAAGGAAGGAGTGAAGAGAACCTCTATCTGCGTCATGGCAGATGAGATTTCTCTTGGTCCCAAGAACGAGAATGGGGAAACCCGCGCCTCGTCTTCGGACATCTCCGACAAAGAGGCCGAACCAGTAAAGGAAGAGGTTCCATTCTGAAAGTTCGTCACAAGTAGCGAGGCTACTACTGTCTTTTCATAACCATTAAGGTTTAGCTCAGCCTTGCTTTTATTAGCAAAAATGAGCTTTTTTCGTTTTTTGGTTAAGCGATTGACATACGCATGTCGATATCATATAATGACACCATGTAGAGAGGGTGAAGGAAACAGCCGTGCCACTTAGGGCGGCAAAATTTCTTGCTAAAAAAAGGAGAACGACTATGAATAGCTTAGTAAAGAGACACAACCAACTGTTTCAGGACTTTTTCCCGGTTTCAATCGGGCTGGACAGCATGTTCAACAGGCTGACTTCACTAAGTCAGTCTGGAGACAACTTCCCTCCATACAATATTATTAGGGAGGGGGAAAAAACTTTTGTAGAAATGGCTCTTGCTGGGTACAGCAAAGATGACCTAGACGTTGTGATTAAAGACGGTGTTCTCTCAATCGAGGGAACTGGTCACTCAGAGCGTGCAGGAGATGACGACAGCCATGTTCACAAGGGGATTGCTTCTCGTCGCTTTACGAGACAGTTTACGCTTGGTGAACATGTGGAAGTTAACTCAGCTAGCATGGAAAACGGTATGCTTACCGTGGAACTGGAAGTAATCTTGCCTCCAGAGAAGCAGCCTAAGCACATCGAAATTAACTAACCCCTCACCCTCTCTATAGGTGTTTTATCATGGACCCACAACCCGACGCATGGGTATCCGCGATGGGGGCAATGATTGTCATTATAGCCCTTGCTGTAGCCATCAACCACGGCTGGAACAACCCATCTGCCGAAAAGCCAGACTGGGACTTGTTTAAGCTGGGAGAAATATACGAAGAAAAAGAAAGGCCTTTCTACAAACTCTCACCTACCAACGTAATGAGAGAAATAGACAGGACTAAGGCCCCAACTAAAAAATCTAAACCTTCCGAACCTTCCGAGATATCGGATTTAAAGGAAAAGGTTGAGCGATTAAAACACGAACTCGCCAAGAGCGATCTGGAAAAAAAGGTTGCGTCTCTGGAAGGCAAGTTGTCCGAAAGCAACCATGAAGCCGCGAACCCCCTGCTCGGGGAGTTTATTGAAGCCTTGACATCCTTGGGCTATAAGAAGGCAGAGGCCAAAAAAGCGGTGATGTCCTGTCTTGAAAAAAATAGCCCCGCCACCGTCGAAGAATTTCTAAAGGCTTTCTACAGAAGTAAGTAGCATGCATATATTGAACCAGTCGGTAGAAATTGCCGAAACCATCCTGCCAAAAATTTACCCAACCCGCAAGAGGAATAAAATCTTCCACTTTGCCTTTGGCTACAGGAAGAACAAACTCCTCGCCATGGGGCAGAACAACCCAGAGCAGCCCAGCGTAAAGGCGCTGAGACTGTCAAAAAAGTTTCAGACAAACCTAAAGTACCCCTATCTTCATGCCGAGGCAGATTTAGTCTCAAGGCTGTGGGGGAAGCATTACATAGACAGCAGCCTGAAGGTGGTCGTTGTGAGGCTCAACAGGCATGGAGAACTACGACAAAGCAAGCCGTGCAAGAGGTGCGATAAGATTTTAAAGGCGTTAGATGTAAACAAAATATGGTGGAGTACGGAAAATGGATTCAGTCAGTAGGCTGAGAGGAACTAGGACTTATCTAGTCGGTGCAATGGACAGGGTTCCTGACGGTGGAGCAGAGTGGAGACAAAGGGTTACTCCATTTCTGGAAGGGAAAGGTATAACCGTTCTCAACCCCTGCGAAAAGCCAATTGATGTAGGGGTGGAAGATGATGAAGCTAGAGATAAGATAGAAAAATACAAGCAAACAGGGAAGTTTAGCCGTATCAAATCAGAGTTCGGGGTGATAAGAACCGTAGACTTGCGGTGCGTGGACATTTCTGATTTTATTGTCGCCAGCATCGACCTAGACGTTCACGCCTGTGGAACCTATGAGGAGATAGCCATAGCCAATAGCCAGAAGAAGCCCGTGCTGGTGTGGTGTCAGCAGGGCAAGATCAACGTTCCAAACTGGCTTTTCTTCATGTTGCCCCACCAACATATTTTTGGCGACCTAGACTCTCTGGTGGAGTATATAGACCACGTAGATACCTGCCGGGATGAAGTAGACCATCACAAGAGATGGTTCTTTTTTAATAGAAACAATACAGGAGCCATACAAAGTATCTAAAATGGACTATAGGACAGTATTTATAGCATCCGACAGGACAGATTATTTTGACATCTGCTTGGGATCACTGAAGCCACAGGTCGAACATAACCCCAAGCTCTATTTAGATGGCTCCCTAGACAACCCCGCCGTGCAGCAAAACTTAGATTCTTTTAAGCAGCACTTTCCGCTTGGAGAGGTCGTGCATGTAGAATACGGGTTTCCAGACTATACAATAGCCAGAATTTTTGTGGATCATTTTGACACGCCCTACACAGAGAATTTATTCCTCGTAGAAGACGACTTACTGTTCAGCCATAATTATATTAAACAGTCCAAAATAGTACATGATCACATAAAGGACAACCCAGAGGTTGTTTGCTTTTCATGTTTTAGCAGGGCCACGCTTGACTGGCCGCTAGAATGTCTGGTTAGAAGAAAGAGCCACCTTGTTCAGCAGCACAATCATATCGGAACCATAGTTAGGATGCCCCTCTTTCAAAAAATAGCAGAAAGGCACATACGCTACTACTATGAACAACTAGAGGAAAAGGAGTTCGAACCGGCATATGAGATAATAAAAGATTACTACAGCAGGGAATTCAACAAGCCCCCTATTGGGCGGATTAAAGTTGGTATTGACACTTTCTATTGCAAAGGCGTAATACCAAAATACAACAAGTGGCGGGTATCCACAGCCTATAACAAGCTTATACATATGGGCATCAACGGATGCAACACAGACATCGCTTCCTACTACCACGCAATGTGGCATAAGGTAAACTACATAGAAGACTTGGTGACAGAGTTTAGCCTTCGGGTCGGAGAGTTTGAACATGGAATATAAATTTGATCATCCCGACTGGTTTAGCAATTCGGTGCATCTCTTCGAAAGGTTTTTGCTCCCACTAAAACACAAGCCTCTTAAGTGTTTAGAGGTCGGAACCATGGAGGGGAGGAGTGCCACATGGCTTCTAGACTGCCTAGACAGTGCAACTCTGGATTGTATTGACC
>Ga0114908_1001213_pt1 | contig 13213 bp, 5 predicted proteins | sample MalvireepMed_s17_FD_87292 | JGI IMG/M metagenome (GOLD analysis project Ga0114908, IMG submission 87292) | Marine viral communities from the Global Malaspina Expedition - Malaspina viral metaG DeepMed_s17 | ecosystem: Environmental > Aquatic > Marine > Oceanic | place: Mediterranean Sea... | reverse complement strand
GGAAATTTAAAAAATGGGATGGTTACTATGGGATTATCGGAGCCCTTTTTTGATGATGCAGCATATAACTCCTTTAAAAAGGCGTTGGTAGAAGGATCTAAGCTTGCACCACCTACGGAATGGGTAGAGAAACATATTGGAAAAGTTAACGAACCTAGCTTACACAATATCATAACTCAGGCTATTACTAGATTTATTAAAAGTGGGACTGGTCATAACAATGTTATTGTTCTTCTCCCTAATTGTGATGCAACGGGGGATCAGGGATATCTAAGGAAGTATTTTAATGAAACTTTTGATAGTTTAAAAGAAATGGATCTATCTAAACTTCAGGATGTTGTTTTAAAATCTATAACTAATAAGGAATATGAGGGAAAGGCTATTACTTCTGTAGATGATATAAAAAGATTAGAAGCTTACAAACAAGTGTTAAAAGGATTAGGATTTTCAATATGTGAAACTAGGGAAAATTCAAAAAATATTCAAGTAGATTCCCCTGATGGAGGGGCTGTTCCTTGGATAGCTTTTGAAGAGGCTGCGGGACCTGAAGATGTTTTTGAATGGTTTAGTACTAGAAAGATTAGGGCTAAGTTTGAAGTTGATTATATCTCTCAAGAATTTAAAGAAAAATTAGATGAATTTGGAAAAGTTTTAGGGACAAAACTTTTAAATTATAATATTGAAGGGAAAGTCGAATTAACAACTAGCATTCATGTTGAAAATGATTTTCAGGTAATAGAGACGATGTATAACCATGGGTTAATCGATGATAAAAATAATCCAGTTATTATATGGGGGAGCGATAACATGATTAAGCAATTTTTACAAGCTAGAATTTTAGAAGCTGATTATAGTAATTTAGCCAAAGAGAGATTGGGTAGTAAGCAAAACCGTAAAGGTGCTGAAAAATATATGGCGCATCTTACAAAACAGATGCAGGAGGGAGAAGTTGATAGGAAAAAAGTAATTAGCGATACCATTAAAGATGTATTACACCCTATCGCTATACTAACTGGGTTGGATGAGGATTATATGGAGGATATCCTAAATATCAGGAAACCTCCTGCGTGGAATACTCCTTTTGGTCCTAGTTATGCTGATAAGGAAGATAGTGAGATGTTGTTAGAAGATACTTCTAGGAATGAATGGGAACTTCTAAGTAAGGTTAACCCAGAGGCGGATACTCGACTCCCTGTTTTTTCTTTTGGGACTAAAAATCCTAATATATTGAATATAGATTTTGATGTAAATTCAATTTACACTACGCTAATAAAATGTGAACCAACTCCCATAGTGAATGAGGCCAACCTAAAAGCCGAGGCTTATTGGGGCAAAGAGGGGCCTACTGCTGAAGCAGCAAAAATGTTTTCTAAAATATCTGCACTTGATTTAAGTCCGTCAGCAATAGATAAAGAAACTGGAGTTCCAAAGGATTTTATGCCGTTAGTAGAGAGGTTCTACATAGATAACTGGCTTTCTGATGGAGTCACGGGTTTTGATTCTTGGTCTAAAGTATTTGCGGAAGCAGATTTAGGAGAAGAGTACACTTCTATTGCAGAGAAAAGATTTGATTCAGGTTGGTTTGGGACGGATTCAACTAACAAAAAAGAATTTTATCAATTTATGTGGGGTGCGTTTCAAGCTTTATACACTAAATTTGATAAAGAACTAAGGGCTGAAGATAATCTGAGTCAAGTAGTTATTGATGGTAAAGAACCTACTGGAGCTGGAATAGCAAGAACTTCTTTATTGGCAGCTAGACTAGGTGGAATGCCTATAGTGGGGAAGATTACGACCCTCCCCATGTTTCATTTATCCAATGCCGAAAGGGTAATAACAAGGCCCTGTCTATTATATTGTGTAGAACCTAGATTTACTTATGAGACAACAAAAGAAGATGCTTTAAAGACTGCTGTAACTTGGTATACTGGAATGTATAGAATTATGGGATTTAAACATAATATAAGTTCTACTGAAGTTAAATCCGCTTTTTATGTTACTAAGGGGGTAACAGTAGCGGAGCCACAAGAGGAGGCTAAGGAGGAGGAGGTAGTGAATGAAGCAGGGGTAACGGAAAAAGCTACAGGAGAAGAACCAACATGACATTACGCCTAAAAGTAGGAACTGTAACTACTAAAGCTGATGTTACTCAGACAGGTAAGTTTAAAGTATCTTTTAAAGGTAGTAAAAATGAAAAACCTTTAGAAGAGGATGTAACTTATGTTTCCCCTTATGGTAGTAACCAATCTGCATTTGTAGCTATTCCTGATAAAAAGTCTGAGGTTATTTGTCTTTATGATGATGCTATTTCTCAAGAAGGGGACCAAATACAGGGATATTATTATCTAGGTTCAGTTATAGGCCCTACTCCTGGGGCTAACAGACTACTTCCTCCAGGTCATACCCCCCCTGTTAAACCTTCTTCAGTTCCTTATATAGAAAAAACTTCTCCTGGTGGTCGTGGTACTCCTGCTCCTCCAGGGGTACTTGCTGAAGTTGTAGAAAAAAATCAATCAGCATTTCCAGATCCTTTTCAAGATATGTATGGGGGAAAGGGGATTATCCCTGAAATGATGGGATTCACTAATTTGCGTGCTGATTCTGTTACCCTTTCTAATAGGTCCAGAGGAAATACTGCTGCTAATCCTTTTCAAGATTATAAAACAAGTCTTCAAAGTGGATCAGGAAAGAGGTTTGCGCTCATAGATAGTCCTACTGTAGATGGGATTGTAATGACCAATGAGCATCGGGGTGTAGATTATATGATCTGGAGTTCAGGGATGAGTGAACAGAGTCCTTTTGCTGAAGGTGAGGTTCACTGGAGAACTCATGGTCCTTTTAATTTGTACACATTATGGAATAGATTTCATATATGGGTAGAGGATGGACTAAATATTGAAATTGAAAATAAATCTACAGGATCTAAAAGCCCTAATAAGACACGCGGAAAATTAGGACCTCCAGGCACGGGAGGAGCATCAGGAAGAATTTCTACTTTTGGTGACGAATCTACAGGGTGTATTCAATTATGGAGTCATCATAATAATGTATCTGTCAGTGCATTGGAAGAGGATTCGGTTATTCATTTACATGCACCTGGTACAAATAGTAGGGTTATAGTTCATACTGGCGGAACAGTAGATATTGTAGCCGAAGGAAAAATAACCTTACAAAGTGGTACTGAAGTAGAAATTAATGCACCAGAAGTAGATATTAATGCATTGGGAGGAAACGTATATATTGATGGGTCTCAAGTTCATCTTAATCAACCTCATGCGGCTCCTCAATTATAATTAAGGTATAAATTATGGCAACATTTGATTTTTCAAAAGCAGCAGGAATTATAACTAGTTCCCCAACCCCTATACTAGATGTTTTGGCAGTACAGTATGGTGTTCCAAATTGTATGCTGGAGATGGCAAGAGATGTACTGGCTGCTATTCCTTCTCCTATTTTGGGAAGTTTTATGGGCTCAATTGATGAGGGAAAAGCTTTAGCCGATTCAGTTTTTAAAGATATAACTCGTAAAATTTTCTTGGATACGGGAATTGTAGAATACGATACAACGACAGGAAGATTTGTTTTTGTATCAGCTTCTTCAAGATTGGGAGTTGAAAAAAGTGTATTAGATGATATTAATAATTTATTTGGGTTGGGAACTGTTTTAGGGTTTGGAGCCCAAGCGTGGATTTTTGGGGAAAAAATTGCAGGACAAATTGAGGATATTAAAAATTGTATAGATAAAATGAAATCCTTTAATGCCCTCCAAAAGGGGCCTTCTGCACTTGCAAATAAGATGGTAGGCTTCAGTGAAGGTGGAGAACCCTTTACTGCTCCTCCCCCTGCTGAAGCTGCTAGTTTAGTATTTGATCAGAATAAAGATCTTTTAGAAAATGCTGTAGGTTTTATTAATAAGGCTAATGATCAACAGAATAATATTAGAAGTGTTATTCAAGCTAGACAAAAGGATCCTGAGAATAATCCTGAGCCTGTTTTTTGGGACAACATGGTAAATACTGACCCCAACAGTCCTTGGTTTAACCAAACTTTAGGAGAGGCATTATCAGGACTTACTTCATTTAATTTACTAGAAGCAGAGACAGATTCTGAAGGGAATCCTATTGTACCTGTTATTGCTCCTGTGAAATCCGTACTACACTCTGCCAGCGGTATGGCTCCTCCTTTATCCACCAAGGGAAAATTTTTATTTTCTAAAACAGGAATTTATTATGATTCTTATGGAGGGGGACTAGAGTATACAGGATGTATTACGAACATTGTAAGTGCTTTATATTATGATGCGGAGGGGAAACCCATACCTGGTGCAGGGGTACCTTCTAATATGGTTAAATGGATGCATGAGTATAACCCTAATTTAGGAGGAAAGGGTGAGATTGTATCTTGGAATACTTTTAACCAATGGGCTAATACTGCTTTTGATATAACTGAAGTAGATGAAAGCCCACTGATGCAACCTTATTACGATGAAGATCACTTTTTACAAGTTCTTATTGATCAGCGTAATAGGCATATTTATGATTTATCTTCTTATATTACGGATCTTCAACTAAGTGGGTATACTGAAGATAGTGCTGTCCTATCAAATCAGAGAGAATTATTGTATGCTAATATTGCTACACATGAGTCTAAAATAATTAGAAGAAAAAAACAAATTCAGGTACATGTTTTATTGGCTCCGTTTGGGAGCCCTGCACCTGGTAACATTCCAATTAATAATTTAGAAAATTTAGATGGCTCTAAAATAGCTATTGAGAAATCTAAACAAGAAGCCCTTATGTTTCATCCTGGTGAAATGTCTGGGGTAGTTCTACCTCTTTGTCCTACTTTTATACAAAGCGAAGTAACTCAAGATGCATTTACTGTGAACGAATTAATGGTTCCCACTGTAGGGGTGGGAGCAATAATTTCTTCTGATCCTTATGTTAGTGGAACTAGTGGAACTGTATTATCTTTAGATGACCGCGTGACTACGGATGGTTTAGTATCTATTTATAATTTCTTAGATGCAGATTTAGTAGTTCCTGATTCTGAGAAGTATTTGGTAATTAATTGTAGCACTAGTTCAACGATGGATAAACCTGCTCAATTAGTAGCATCTTCTATTGATTCTATGTTTCCTTCTGGAATTGGAATTCCTTATTTCAGGGGGGTGTGTAACTTTTTCTCTGGGGTAGATGGGGATGGTAATCCTAAGGCTTCTTCCCATTCTACTAATTTAGAATATCTGTATGCTCCTTTTAGGCCCTATGGATATGGTCGTATTCAAAGTGGGTGGAATGATATAGAGAGTTTACTTTATAATGAAAGAGGAGCCACGTTTGAATTTTGGACCCATGTTCCAGATTTAGGAACTAGTACGGGGAAGGGGTGGAATGCTGATAATTCTTTATCCGCTTTGCATAGAGTAGCTCTTGGATGCGAGAATAGAGGAAGTACCTACTCCAACACTAACCCTTATTGGATTGCAGGACCTCAACAAGGTTCCCAGGTTGTTAAAGGTTTATTAATAGGTTTCAGTAGAGATCGTAGATTAACAAAAGGGGCTCCACCTAGTAATCTACCTGCTGATAATGATATTAATGACGGCCTTGTTTTTCATATGAGTCCTACCCAATCTATTAATACGAGTGGCGTTACCTTTTTAGCAGCTTCTGCTAATCCTGTGCTATGTCCTGAAAATATTCCTGCTCCTAGAGGATTTTATGGAATCCAGGTGGATACCTCTACTACTACAACAGACGGTAGTAGTTTTAATGATTGCTCCACCAATATTATGTTAGCTACAATTACTGTAGATCACCCCTCTGAATCAGTTAAGATTTATCTGAATGGAGTTTTATTAGCAACCTCTAGTACAACAAGTGTATTTGGAATTCAAGGACCTCCACGTATCCCCAGTATGACTACTACTTCCTCCTTTAGTTATACAAATCTTCAATTTTCTTCTCTCCCCCCTAATCTCCCTCCTACTCTTCCCCCCAATACTGGTGTAAGCCAAAAAGATTTTTGGATGTGGAATGGTCCAGAACCACAAGGAATGGGTGGTTTGAGTTTAACCCCCTGGATTATTGGAGGGGGCTATACAGATGGAATGTTCTGGGCACCTACACCAGCAGGCTCTAATGAAGGGATGAACTTTATGGGGGGTAAGTGGGGAGGAAAGAAAAGTGGTTACTATGGATACATAGGAAGCCTAAAACTATATAATAGGGCAATATCTGCTTCCGAGATTCTTGATAATTATCAAGCTCAACGAGGCTTTTTTGAAAATATTCAACTCTAATGGCTATTACTACAACTCATAACGAATATGGAGCACCTGTGAGTGTTCTTGTTAAACGGGCAAGTGCTTCTAAATATAAAAAGAAACCTGGATTGGCTTATCCTCTAGCTGGTACATTTAAAACGGTTACTGGTCAACCTCCCATTTTAAAAAATAATAAAGGACCAGGTGGATATTTTAGTAAATCTTATGGTACAACTTTAATTAGAAATAATTTGAGACAATTATTCCTATGTCAAAAAGGTGAGAGGGTAATGTTACCTTCATACGGTATGTCTCTAAGAAGGTATTTATTTGAACCTTTAGATGAAACTACATATTTTCTTATACGAAACGATATTTTACAAACATTAAAAAAATATTTTAGCATAGTTAATGTAATAACTTTAGGAATTTTTGCTGATGAATTTATAGATCATCATCTTATTGTAAGGTTAACTCTTCAACTAGCAGATGAGTCTTTAGATATTTTTGATGTAGAGGTTAATATAACATAATGGTATTTTCAGGAACAGTAAGTACAGATTTTATGAAACTTGCAACTATCCCCGACCGCAAGAAGCAGCAGTATATTGATTATGGGGGAACTGATTTTTATTCAATTAGAAAAGATTTAATTGATTATATTAAATCAGTCTACCCTATGGATTACCAAAACTTTTCTGAATCTGATTTGGGATTAATGCTGATTGAGATCGTTTCTTATATGGGGGCTGTTTTATCTCTGAAGGGGGATATGCTTGCTAATGAAAATTATCTAAGAACAGTTAAGACTAGAACTAATTTAAATAAATTATTAGAACTAGTAGGTGTTGATATGAGGGGTCCTTTAGCCGCAGCAGCTTCTACTCAAATAACCTGTAAAACTTTACCTGTAGTAGCAGATTTTCCTCTTCAGTATACGGCTGCTAATAGAGTTTTTGCTATTACTTCTAAAGAAGATGGTGCTCCTGTAAACTATACTCTGTATAAAATTGAAAATAATACTATTCAGAATATTCAAAATATTAATGCTACGTTTGAGTTAGAAGGAAGCGAAGCAATTGATTCAGCTAGTTCAGTTTATACAAATGTGGCTATGCTAGAAGGTTCTTTAAATGTGCAACAAGGAACTTTTGATACGTTAGAAGGTAATAAAGTTATTAATCTAACTAATGCTCCTATTATTGATGGAAGTGTACAAGTGTATATTGATTCAGGTAATACTGCGGATGAATCTAATGGTCCCTATGTTCAAGTAGACAGGTTGTTTTCTGCTTCTGGATTAAATTCTAGAGTCTTTCAAATAGTTTATAATGATAATTATGCCGCTACAGTTTTATTTGGAGATAATGTATTAGGTATTTCCCCTCCTGCGGGTGCGGCTTTTACTGTGGTTTACAGAGTAGGAGGAGGTAGTAGAGGAAACATAGGGAATGAAGCTATCAATGTGGAGACGACAATTCTTACTTCTAATACCCCTGAAACTGTTATTACTGCCACTACAGAGAATGTCTCTGAGGCTACAGGAGGTTCAGAGGCTGAGACTGCTCAACATGCTAAAAAGTATGCTCCCTATACATTTAAAAGGCAGGATAGAGTTGTAACATTAGAAGATTATATAGCTATAGGAAATACATTTAGGAGTTCTCAAGGTACTATAGGGAAAACTACGGCTGTGGTTAGAGATGCTTTTTCATCGGCTAATGTTATAGATGTGTATACTCTAGAAAAAGCTAATGATCTTAGGCTACAAAAAGCATCTCCTACATTTAAAGAACAACTTCTAGCAGAAATTGAGCCTAAGAAAATGTTGACAGATGAAGTAGCTGTAGTGGATGGTTTAATTAGAACTTTAGATTTAGTTGTTACGATGCGAATTGATAAAGAATCCGAACCTCTTGAAGTACAGATTCAACAGGAAGTAGCTCAGGTAATTCTTGAGCATTTTAGTATTGATAATGCTGATTTTGGAAAACCTTTTGTTGCCTCCGAACTCAATCGAGAAATTTTCAGATTGCCTAGCGTAAGATTCTCTACTGTTGATAATATGCCTGAGGTTACTTTAGTAGATTTTAATGAAATTATTCAATTAAATAACTTTACCATAAATACTGTGTTAGTCTAATGTCACGAAGATATGTAAAAAAATCTAAATTTAATAGTTTAGACGAGATCACTCCTCAAATAGTATCGGTTGTTTCAGCTAAAGATAATATTGAAAGTGCTGCTCAAACACAAACATATTTTAAGAGAAATTATTTAGATGCTATTAGACATATAGTTCCTGATTTTTATTTTGCTGACGAGGTTGAGATTAGTGGGACTCACATTTCTTATCCTAATCAATTAATTAATTCTCATATTCTTGCAAATAAAAATCAATCAACTATTTTACCTGTCTCGTCTTTACCGTATGATCATTATCTTTCTTCTCTTAATACTCCCTCTGGGTTTGCCAAGTATTTTTATAAGCAATATAACCCAGCACAAATTACCCCCGATGATTTTCAACGATATTTCTTCGATCCTATAAATAAAAAATTATCAGATTATCCTACAAGTGCTTCCTTCTTAAATTATATTAGCGGAACATTTCTTCCCTCTATTCCCTCATTAGATGCAGGACATCATCCTACGGCTGATTTAGCTACTTTAACTAATAGTGCTTATGCTATTGATTCTTCAGGTACATATAAGTATTTAGCGAATCATCTAGGGTGGTTATACTTTCTTAATAGGTTAGGCCCCACAGGGGGATTTGATCCTTCAGGTGAAGTGGCTATCTTAATGACCAATACGTTTTGGAAAGGGAGATCTGTTGTCTTAGAAGATGTTATCAACATTTATGAAGAATACCTGTGGAGGAATCAGCAGCACTGGGGTTTAACTGACAGAGTTATTCCTCTTAATTATGTGTCTGGGGTGGATATAAGTGCGGCTACCTGGACAAGCGGCACTCAATTACTCGATAGACTTAAAACTTTAAATAGGGTAGTATACTCCCCTCATTATTTGGACAGTCCTGATAGGAAAGTAGAAGATTCTTTTTATACTTATTTATCAACATCTACTCCTACTGAGGACGGAACTTTAATAACCCAGACGGAAGAAGCTGGTCCTCTTACTAGGTTTTTACAAGCTATGTCATTTTCTATAGCGGATAGAATCACTGAGCAAAATGAAATAGATATTTTATATGACATAGGTAAATGCCCTGATGAATTTTTAGAACTTTTAGCAGAGCTAATTGGTTGGAGATTTATTGGGGCAGATGTTGATAAGTGGAGAGTTCAACTTAGAAATGCGGTAGAGATTTATAAGATGAAGGGAACTAAAAGATCCATTAAAGTTTTGCTGGATACTTTATTTTCTACAGGAGTCTTTAATGTAACTTCTGATGCTACTCTTAAAGAATTATGGGAATCCTATATTCCCGACATTCTATACTATTCACTAGCAACAAGCTCTGATGCTTTCAAAGATTTTGATACCTATACCCCCGAGCTAGCTAAACAGTTTGGAGTAATAAATTATTCTCATACTAGCATGGAAACTAATATTAAATATTTAGTTGATAAAATCTTATTTGATTTAGGACGAGAGTTTCCTGAAAGCTTTTATTTAGGGGGAGAAAAATTTCCTCATCCTCAATTAGTAGTATCAGGAACGGGAGAGATATATACAGGTCCTTATCATATTTTACCTCCTACTCAGGGCAATGCGCCAGTCCCAGTATGTAACGTGAGAAGGGCAAATTCCCCCCCTCCTCCCCCTTTAAATAGATTAGCGTGTCATGTACCTTCTCCCCCTCCTCCAGCATTTCTGGCTAGTCAGTGGCCTGTGTTTAAAACTGGATCTAAAGAGTGGCCTAAGTGTAAAAATCCCGCTAGTACGGGTCAATTTCTCTGTAGTCTAGAGGGTGAGAATCCCGCCTACCCAGAGGGATCAGAATTTTTGCAGTTACAATATGATCCCAATTTCTTATTTTACTATAGAGATAGAATCTATTTAGTTCCTCCTTATGAGAAGAGGCAATATTATACTGCCACAATTGTTACTGATAATATGGTAGATCGTATTGAATATTATTTAAGATGTTATGGGGTAGACAAAGTATTTGCTAAACAAGTTAAAGATTATTTATCTGAAAATAATGCTACTACTATACAAGATGATACTGTATTAAATAATTTTCTATTCTTTACTAAAACAAAACAATACCCTCCAAACTATAGTACAATCATAAAAAATGCTACCTCTGAAAAGATCATAGATCCTCTTAATCTTTTAAGTATGTGGAACGGTAAATCCTCGCATTTTGTTATGAATTTTGAAGCCAGCACCTTTGATTGGACCACAGGGTCAAGGACCTCTACCTCTAAGTATGGGTTTAATAAAGTTAAAAGAGTTTTAGATCAAGTTATTCCTGCTCATGCTATTCCTAAAATTCTTTTATCTGTATCTGATGTGGCAGATGCTATGGATGCATTGGCTGATAAAGATTGTAGGGAATGGAGACCCAACTTCACAGATTTATATGAAGGATCATCAACTGTAACTACTGGGTTTGGAGTATGTGCGGTGGATATGGCAGCATTAGCCACAGCAAATGGTTTTCTTCCTAATCGTTTTAAAAGAACACAGGTGGATAATGTTAATGATGTTTTACTATCGGGTACCACATATCAAGCTTTAAATTCTGCTAATAGAAATAGTTTGCGTAGAAGAAATTTTCATAATTTATTACCCGAAACTAAATTGTTTACTAGAAATGGAAGAAATAATCCAGGTAGTTTAGAAATGTCTACTTCTTATTATACTTCTAATATAGGGTATCTTCCTTTAGGTTTTATCCCTTCTTCATTAAAATATCAGGATGTAGCATTAAGACAAAATAGTTGGGGGCAAGGATTAGGGAAGCTAATAGACTATGAAAATTTGGATAGGGTATGGAATATTTGCGAAAATTTAGGTTCCCCCAGTTCTATGTTTGGGTATGATATTAGTAATACTTTTGCCTCAAGAGCTAAACAGAATGTGGCATCGTCAGCTTGTAATACTTATGGAAGGAGGGGGCAATTACAAGAGATTATTTATACCATGAATAAAGTTCATGATTTAGAAAAGTATTTACAAGTTAGTTCTATAGTATCGGGAAGTTACTTGGAAGCACACCCTACTCTTACTCAAGCAAATTGGCCTACGAGTAATAGTCTTCTTACTCCTCCTGATTTTCTTTCATGGTATAGGGAACCTTGGATAGATGTTAAACAATCTATGGCTAATCATTTAATTAATACAGAGAGTGCAGACGACTCTCTTCATTATTATGAACATTTCACTTTTGGATCTCCAGTTCATAAATTATATAATGTGTACAACAGCAGTAGTTATTTTAGTGGGCATGGACTAAATAATAATTATAATCTTGTGGGAGCACCAAATTTCTTTTCTCATACTTATGGTCCTTTCATTTACAATTCTGAGTTTGATATAGACGGATCTACTTTAGGGACTAGCGGTTATCTTGCTGCTAGCTCTATTACTTATGAGATAGATATAGCTTACTATGGGAATAGCGGAGTCTTGAGTATATCGGGGGTGAAAGGAGAACATAGTGATTTAGGAACTTATGCTGCTTCTGATGCTACCGATGTGTTCCTAACATCACCAGAATTTCGAAATAAGAATATTGTAAGTTCGATTGATTTAGTGGATACTTCTACTTTTGATTCCCAGACCCCTATTTTTCATCCTACCTTTTCTGTATATAATGTAAGTAGAGATGATCAAAACATATATTCTTATGCTAAATATTTAATTAATAATCAAATAATTAAATATCATCGTTCGACAAATCCATCTCTTTTTCCTAGATTAAGAATTGCAATTGATAATTCTGATTATGGTAATAAGGCCAGAAATTTTTTGGAGCCTAATCATGATTACGAAGTTACTGTTAAAGCTCATAACTTAGATGCAGCTAATCCCAATAGAATAGGAGGATTATCTTTAGGTATGTGGGTTAGAACAGGGCATGAAAATTTAAACGTATGGACTTATAATCCTAGATTAGTAAAAGATGAATGTGGAAAGGTTTTAGTTAATTGGTTTCAAATGGGTCTTGCAGACCTCTCTTCCACAAATGGGATTAATATGGTACAACAAAATTCCCAAATTCAATCTTTTAATATTGGTAATCTAGAGAGCAATATTGGAAGTGGAGAAGGAGCATTCCCCGCACTACCAACAGTTACACAAATTGGTGAAGATCATAGATGCTGGCCTACATCAATTGCTACATATTCAACGGAACCCCCTCCTCCTCAAGCTATCGCTAACATAAGTGAGCACACTAAACAAGTTTTCACTTTTAAATTCTCAACAATGAATAATAAATCTCTAAAAGCTTCACCTACTTATACCCAAAAATATGATAAGGTTCATAGACTTGATCAAAAATACTTTCTTGAATTTTTTATTAAAACAGGTAGTACTAGTAAATTTGTAGTCTTTGAAGAAATAAGTATTAAAGATGTAACTAACTATAATAACTCCATAATCCAAACTAAGTATGGAGAAGTTAGAATTGATGCCAATGATCTAAGGGCTATATTTAAATTCTTTAAAGATCTTAATACTGGGTCAGCTAGCAGAAATTCAGTAATCACTTCAGGGGTGATGGGGGCTAGCGGTGGTAGTAGATTGAATTATAGGTCTAATGTAAGTATGTATACAAATACTAGAGATGGAAGTAACGATCAATTAGAGGAGATTGTAATCAATGAGGGGTAAAGTAGAAGTATATGCAGTCCACTCAGATGGCTCTGAGAAGCTCCTGTTAGAGGAGCCTAACCTCGTAGTGAATGGGGCTGGAGAGTCGATTGTAGACATGCTCACGACGCCCTCAAGCGTCCTGGGGATAAG
>Ga0114908_1001211_pt1 | contig 13230 bp, 12 predicted proteins | sample MalvireepMed_s17_FD_87292 | JGI IMG/M metagenome (GOLD analysis project Ga0114908, IMG submission 87292) | Marine viral communities from the Global Malaspina Expedition - Malaspina viral metaG DeepMed_s17 | ecosystem: Environmental > Aquatic > Marine > Oceanic | place: Mediterranean Sea... | reverse complement strand
CTCTCCGCCCGCTTGAGCAAAAGCACTAAACATTTGACCAACATCCATATTCATTTCTTGTGCAAATGTCGTTATTTCTCTTGCAACCTTGGGCATTCTATCGGCTGAAACACCCATCATTTTAGTTGCCGCCTGCGTTGATGCGGCAAAATCTTGGTTTGTAACACCAAGCTCAGCTAAAACGCCAGCAGTCTTTGTTAAGGCCATTCTTGTGCCTTCTGTGGCCATAGTAAAGTCAGTAAATGTACGATAGAGTGTCATGTTGGCAGAAGAGGCTTCTTCAGCAGTAACACCATATGCTCTTGTGGCTTCAAACGTTTTAGTAACGCCCTGCGCAAATTCTATTGAGCCGCCGGTGGCTTTTCTAAAAGCCGCTTCAGCGTTGACCAATGAAACAGCCATGTGAATGACATTGTTGACCATCGAATTCATCACATTGGTGCCGAATTCTTTCACAAATTCACCAGCAGACGCAGTGCCTCCCGCTAATGCTTTACCCATTTTACCCAAGCCGGAAGTATAGTCTCTAACGCCAGACATCTGGAATGCGCCGGCAAGACTTTTGCCTAAGTCTTTTGCGGCCTCGTCGGAATCCCTAATTGTATCTCTAGCTTTTTCTAATTCTTCAACGTTTTTTTGAAGGGCCTTTAGTCTATCTTCATCGGCTTCCCCGAGTGCTACAGCAAGCGCTAGCTCTGCTTTGGCTACATCTATTGCATGTTGACTTAACTCTAAACGTTTTTGAGCACCTTCTGCCATCGCGGCAAGAATCACTTGTTGTTTTTGCAGTGCTTCCAGTGTGGTTTGAGCTTCAAGGATGCTTTGTGCTTCTTTGATTTTCTCAAGAACATCGTCATACGCTGCGTTTTGTTGTTTGCGAAGTTCAACTAATTGTTTGAGTTGTTCTATAGCTTGTTGTTGAAGCGCTATTTCTGCAGCAGTTGGAAAGGCCATATAAGGTTCCCCGTTGAATAACTAAAATAAATAGTTTTCACTTGAAAAATAAAAAGACGGAGCTACATTAACTCCGTCTCTTCGTCATATTTCCTGGTAATGTTTGTTGAGTTCTGCTGTTTAGCTCTTGGCTTTTGCTGCTGCCTTTGCTAGCATCCTCTATTGCTTCTTTTTCTGCTTCTAGCTGTTTTACTAATCTTTCCACAAACCAAGTTCTTATACCTACCGGCAAACTATAAGCCTCGCTAAAAGACCATCCACCGCTATATTTCAAAAAGAAGAACTGTTCGTAAACGCTCTCCATATATTTACTGCTTAGGCCAAAAAAAGTCCGCTGTGAGCGGCACCTCCATTTCGGTCTCAAAGCCGCACTCACCACATTCAAAAAATTGTGTTAAATCAACATTTGGGCTTGCAAGCTTGTAAGCCAACCTTAGATGACGAGAATCAACCGAAGGAATGTTCTCAACTAAATATCTTTTTGCCTCTACTGAATCATCGTTATTTACAGCCACTATCATGCTTGCCAACTGTTTGGTAACGTTTCTGTCGTCTATTTTGCGTTTGCGATCGGATTCCATGGACAGATACAAGTTTCTTTCATCATTACCTGTCAATAAGCGAAAAGTGACTGTTACTTGTGTCTTTGGCAATACAAGATTAAACGTACCATCGCCATTATCAGCGACATCAAGCTGTCCTATGTCCTCTCCACCATAAATCTTGGTTTCATTTAAGTCAAAATTGTGATCTTGAGTTGAGTTGCAAGTTGGGCATGTGATCTTGGTCTCATAATCGTTTCCATAACCAGAAACTCTGGCGGCAATTACAAGCGCATTTTTATCACCAATAAATAAATTATTGGGATTGACCTTTTTATCTACAATTAGATTTTGAATCACACGATCTAAAGCAATGCCTTTTTTAAGAAGAGTTCTGGAAGTTAGAATGTCCTCTTCTTTGGCCGTCATGTGGCGGATTTCAATACTATCCAAACCATGTAATGGGTGGTTTTCGGGATAATACCTTCCTTGTGATGGTAACTCTACAAATTCTGTTGGAATTACAAAAGAAAAACCATCATTGGTTTTTTCATGCATAGTTGGTGCGGGGTCGGCGGCTGAATTTTGTGCCTGTCCACCTACGCGGTTTCTATTTCGTGACAATATACACCTCTATTGTTTTATTGTTAGACTTTGAAGAACTCTGTGCCATTGTCTACTGTCGTGGTTTGAGATTGGCCTCTTGTCGAAACTGAAGCCCAGTCGTATCTCATCTCAACAGTCAATTCTGACAAATCGTCACCATCATAAGCCAGATCGCCATATTTGACCGAGGTAATAAAGGCATTGTGAAGAGTCCATTCTTCTAAGCTCTCACCTTCAGAGTTGAGTTGCATAATCGTAACCTGACCAAGAGCGCCAATAGATTGTGCCTTGGAAATGGTAGACATATTTTCTTGATCAGGCGTGGCTGGTAGTTTATAACCAGAGCCTTCCAAAATAGCGGAGAGAGTTGCAGTCATATCTGGATCAACTGGGTCAACAAGGGTCGCGGTAACCGTTTCCCAAGTAACAGAACCTGGATAATAAAAGGTATGGTTCAAATATTTGTGTTCTGCGGCAGAAAGCGTAAAAGAAGGCTTATTAACCGACTTAGCATACCACGCTAAACCCCCATCAGGGTCAATACCTTGAAAATAAAGCGCAAATCTAAATTTTCTTTTGGGATCTTGTATTTGAGTTGAGTCTGTTTGAAACCAGAATGACATGTTGTGTTAACTCCTTAGTCTATTTTAAATAGTGAGCGTAAGAAAAATCTTTACCCCTTAATCGTCAAATGATGCACCAGTTGAGGTAATCACAAAGTCGATTGCAATGAACTCAATAGCTCTAGCTGGCTTAACCATAATCTTGGCGTACAGGATGTTCTGGTCGATAAGATCTGGTGTGGTTGTTGTTTCATCAAGGATAAGCCTATAATCCGTGATACCAAACTGCGTTTTAACGGTTGACAAGAGTGGCTCAATGAGAGACTTAAATCTCAACCATGTTGCTTGAACATTTTGTTCAAACAGCACTCTTGTAGAAAGAATAGAGATTTGCTTCTTCAAGTAGATCACTAGTCTTCTAACATTAATCCGATCAAGCGCTGATTGGCGTTCTTGGAGTGTCTTCTGACCGAACACAACAATCCCGGATGATGGGAATGAAGCAATAGGATTAATCCTAGCTTCATAGAGAGTGTCGCGATCTTTAGAGGTCAGTCTTTCGCTGACGTTTGACACTGGAATACCAGCGGCGCCTTCTGTTAAACCACCTCTGTTAAAGCCTGCGGGAGCAAACCAAAGCTGTGCTGCTCTTTCAGAGCTAGCCAGGACGCCCATCATGGCAACAGAGGGTGGAATCCATAGAAGTTGACCAGAGGCTTCGTCGCGGGATTGGACCCAAGGATAGTAAGTAGCACCATAAGAGGAGTCGATTTGTCTATCCTTCAAAGCGGTGGCTGCTTGCGTTGGAGTGGTTCCAATTCTGTCGGCTCTATTTGCCTTATATGCCTCATGTGAGGGGATATAGACGTTGGCCAAATCAATGAGAGCCATCGCATCACCGCGCTCTTCGCAAACTCTAACCATGTGAGTTGTAAGAGCGTCGGTTGTCAGACCGGGAGCCGCCAACAAGTTCATGTTGATATACTCTGGATCAGCAACAGTATCAATAGCTCTGCGATATGTATGGAACACATATGAGTTCCTTTCAGTAGCGGCAGAGGTCATAGAACCGTTATAAAGTGGATCTGGCTTCATGATATCAAGACCGTCGAAGCCGCCCCAGAATGGCGCGGTAAATCGGTCATATCCTGCGTCTAGCAATTCCTTATAAGAAGCAGAGGTTTTGGAAATCGAGTTAGCTCTAGAGCCGGATTCATAATAGTAACCCAGTGAGCTGCTTACAACGTCATCCAGTGAGAACACGTATCCGTAACCTTCAACAGCGGTAGAAACGCCTGTTGTGGGATCATCAGGGAAGCCTGAATACATCAAACTGTGTACATCTGCAACACTAGGATCATGTATTGTAGAACCAGATTGTCTTGTGGTCTGCATACCGAAATATGCGTCTGTTGTATCGCTCAAGCCGCCGTGTGATGCACTTTGGCGCAATCTAACAGATGGGAAGTAAAGGGCCCCTGTTATGTTGACTGATGAAGCAACTAGGGTGGCCAGGGTCACGGCGTCCGCAGGTGCCTTATTAAAGCCCCAGACGTTGAGTGACTGACTTGGTTGAGATCCGGCGAAACCGGTTGTGACGAAGAAGCCGCTGGTACCCGCCGCGGCGCCATCGATGCTAGTTGCCGCTTTAAAGCGTGGAGGACCGAAGTAGCCAAATGGCAACAACACTGGATCAGTGGCGCCATTATCTGCGTCGGCGTTCATTTCAACGCGAACAAACTTTGATTGATTGGGATAATCACCATAAACCCTCAATCGCTTTTGAGTTTCGTTCCATTCTTGATACTGGTCTCCGATGATGCGCGCAATATAACTGGGAGATGTTGGATCTAAAGTAAGATTATCAAACCTCTCCACAACTTGAACAGCGTTATCGGTATCTGAAAGACTTCTTAAGACAACAGAGAATGTACCATAACCAGTTACTGTTGAAGTCGATGCTCTAATTCTTTCAATCGAAACTTTTACGTTCTTATGTAACCATTCTCCATGGCCGCGGCCGAGGAGACGGAAAAGCTTTTGCATATTTTGAGGCTTGAAAGCCGCGACAGATCCCTGATCTTGTCCAATAAACCAACCTGCTGTGGCTTCTCTAGAAGCGTTGCCTTTCATTTGGCCTGGCTGAGTCGTAACCGAGCTACTTAGACAAAGAGGCAAAACAACACCAACCAAACTGGTTTTGGCTGTTAAATCTCCGAGGCTTTGGCCGGCGCCATCGCGGAGTTCCTGCTCATATGTTTCACCAAGGAAATAATCTCTTTCAGAAGCAGCGGCATAGAAATCAGAAGCATTAACGTTACCAAGTTGTGGGTTGGTGTTGAAACGCTTACGAATAAACGTCTCTTTTGTATCATCCAAGCCGAATTCGATAATTTCTTGTCCCTTGCTTGTACCCTGAATAACCATCTTGAATATACCATTGGTATCGGATCTGATGACCATACCGGTGGAAGATGTACCATAAGACGCTTGGTTGATGGCATGCACTGTTCCACTAAGTTGGATATGTCCATTATCTATATAGAAAATAGCCGCCAAGGCCATACTAGTGGCTGCGGTTGATCCTGAATTACCGACGAAAAGACCAAAAGATCCACCATTGTTGGCCAGAGCGGCATTGACAGTCTTTGTGGTTGCCCAGCCGGCCTTTGCGGCGGTGGTGCCGGTGTTGTTGGATATTTGTTGTCCTAAAAGACGAACATAAGTAAGAGGGGCGACGTTTGCGCGCAAGAAAGCCTTCGCAGCATAAGTTCCGTACATCGGGGCCTGATAGTTACCATCACGGTAAATATCACCGCCGCCATTACCAGGAACTGTATCACCAAACATGTTTACGAATTCTGAATAAGATTCAACCGTAACTGGTTGCATTGCAAGGCCGCGAGTCGCGCGCCCGATTACAACGGGGCCGATTACATCGGCGGATTTTGGAATGAACGAGTTATCAATTTCATTGATAAACACTCCAGGAGATACAAACTTGAAACTTTTTACTGACATATTGTGGTTCCTCTTTTGAAAAGCAAGTATATTCGATGCCTAATCATACTTTAAATAGTATTTTTAAACCCAAAAGGATACGCAACTTTCAATATTCTGTTCCTGAACTATTCTTTACCCCACAAATTAAAATTCCCCGCAGGAACTGTGCTTTCCTGAGGAAAGTGATACTCAACCGTATTCTCATCCACTCTCACCACGGGTCGATCATCGTTTACACCTTCACCCACCAAGTAGCCCAGTATATTAATAGTTATTTCTGTGGTGAATAGGCGCGGATCTTCGGCTAATGAGGCGACGTTGTTGTTGTGTGCAAAGCTTTGCTGTACAAAGCCCTCATAAAGATGATTGTTTCTTCTCATCACAAAAGCATTAATTTGGCCCGTTCTTGTTATGAACGGCGCCATAAGATCATTCATCTGTTGTTGGTATTCGGTCTTAATAATAATCTTGTAATCTACGCTGACATAAATAGGAATCGGAATTGAGAGGGTTTGAACCACTATTTTCTTGTTTATTCTCGGATAATGGCGCTGTTCGGTTCCTGAAGTGGTATTGGTAGCTCTCATGTTCGATGCGACCGCAAAGTTTCTGGTTTTGTCTGGGACAATTCGTTTCGCAACAATAAGTCTCCCAGCCCTGCCGTTTTTGTCTGTGGAATAAGTATGCGCCTGGAATGAACCCTTGCGCGCTGGATCCTTGCTGATGTTGGTTCTTTCAACGCTAATAATAGGCAATATGATAGCCTGATCGGCGTCTCTTAAATCTTGATTGTTTTTAAGTTGGAAGGATCTTTCAGGAGCTTGCCAAATAACAGGTACTTTTTTAAATCCCTGATTGCTGCGTGCAGAAAGACCGAGATCTCTCTTAAGCCAATCAACCATTGCATAATCGATATCTTCGATTGTTGAAGATAGCATACCTATTTCTTCAAGAGAATAGTTTCCAGAACCAGTTGGAAGCATAGCAAAGTCAAAATTATCAGGTAGCATCAAACAACCCCTTTCTAGCTCTCCTACATCTGGCAACTATCTCAAATGTTTGGCCGGCTTGCCCAAACAAGAGCTTTGGCTCTGAAAGCTTGACGATCTCATAGTAATTATCATTATAGAGAACAAAGTCACCTTCGCGAGTATATAAGTCTTGGTCTTCTTCTAATCTTCTCTTGTGAAAATGCACATTAATCTCCCACATTTTATCAATACCTACATTATCCATATAAGTGGTGGAAAATTCTGTATACTCAACTAGGGCATAAACACGAATCGGTGGTAAAAAGGTTTTTTCAATGGCCTCTCCATACAAATCATGAAATTTGGTTGTTCGCATATCAATAGGATAATACAAAATTTGTTGACCTATAACCTTTTCGATCAACTCATCATTAATTTGTTTTACAAGATCTCTTTCTTTTTTACCTAGAAATAAAGGAGGAGGCGGGGTTGACGGTCTTTTCCATTCATTTGACATGTATTATTACCCCACAAAAATTGGCAGCGGTGTGACCTTCATAACGTTGGTGGCGGCGTCTGCGATTTCTTGATCTTGTTTGGCCAGTGCAACGTATTCGGTTTCTTTCAACATTTCCATTAGTTTTTCTTTAAGTGCGTCTTGTTCTGCTTTTGCTTGCGATAAAAGATCGCTATGATTCAATGTCACACTTTCACCAGGGATTGGTAAAGTTGTAAACTTACCTCGAATTTGACCCAACATTTCTTTACAAAGCGCCAACGCATACTTTCTAATCCACTGTTGTCCAATTGCGTTGATATTTGCAAACGGTATATTGTCGAATGGGAGTGTATTCAGATTGTTGACACCTTCGATGCCTTGATCAGTCGTACCGTCCATTTCATAAGGCTGAAGATCTACATAGAATCTAACCCATATTCGTTCATTTAAGCTATCTCCAAAGCCCCAGTTACTGGGATTGGGATAAAGTCTTAACTTATTATTGATCAATTCAAAAGAATAATGAGAGGTTCGAGTATAAATTGAATCTTCATACGCCATGGCTTGCATTTTATTTTGCCAAGTGGGAATAATTTCAAATGTCGAATCATCTGCAAATTGACCATAGGTGGTGTAGTTTCCTACAACATTCAGACCTCCATAATAACCATAAAACCGCCACATAGCGCGTGGGGATCTATAATACACTTTTGTAATGATTATTCTTTTGCTTCCAACTTTGCCTGAATACGGAACAGCGGTACCGCCGTCATCAACACCAGAAGCAGAAGAAGAAGATATAATATTTTGTAAATCATAATCTTGTTGATCAGTAACCGGCTTGAACGATGCTGAATATTGTGGAACGGTGCCGCCCATTCCACCGGCGGCGGCAGCGGCATCTCCTACGCGCTTTGAATATCCTAAAGAATGACGTGGATATTTAAGGTTTGAGCCGCTGGGTCCTGATTTAATCTCGCCTCTACTGTTAAATGAAGCTGTAGCAGAACCTAAAACATTTGATAAAACACTTTTACCCTGGTAAAGGTTTACAATATAAGAATATTCTAGAACAGCTTCTTCATAAGCAGCGTAAACATTGCCTGGTGTAAGTTCAACGTCAACCACATCACCACCAAGCTTCTTATATACATAAGCAACTTGTTCAGAGGCGCCGGTAATAAACGGCGCGGAGCCAGTATAAATACCAAATGGCAGCGCTGCCGCAACTTTAGCAGTGCTTCCTGTGGCTGTTAATACTATGGCACTACTTTGAGCTGCTGGGTTTAAATTGGTTGGCATGCATGCGTACTCCTACAACGTAAATAGTAAGTTGCGGAACAAAACCCCAGGCAAACTGAAGCCAATTTTATGCTGTAGTGTCGACTATTTTGTTTTATCTTGTTCTGCGCGCAGTCTTTCTGGTTGTCTTTTTCGGTGTCTTTTTCGGTGTCGAAGTCGCAACCTTCTTTGCTTTTGTGGCTTTTGCTTTTGTGCTCGCCTTGGTTTTGACTTCTTTAGATACCAAAGTCACTTCGGGTATTGTTTCTTCAACTACTTCTTCAACAGTTTCGGTTTCGGTTTTGGTATCGGTGACCGTATCGGACAATTCCATTAAAAGTTTAGCGCGGGGGTGCGTCTTATGTTTAGAATTAAACTTAGAAGCAGCGCTTTTTAGTCTTCTTTTCTTTCCCATGGGGAACTCCTATCTTATATAATAAATAGTACTAATTTAACAAAACCGAAAATCTCAAAAAATTGGCGGCAATATTTTTTGACAAATTGGTTTTTTTAGTTTCTCTTTCCAAAAAACCCCCAACCGATTGGAAGGGGGTTTTGAAAGATAGCAGAATAGCCTTATTCTTCGTAGTCGCCGTCAAAGATTTCTTTAACGGCCGCGGCTAACTCGGCGAGATGTCCTAACATATCCTTGTTTTGTTCTAAAAGGTGTCCAGCCACTTGCTCCAAATAATCTATCCTATCTGTCAACAACCAAGAAGCGCGATCTTCTGGATCGGTGCTTTCTGCATCATTATTTATAGGTTCGGCTGGAAATATATTTATAGGTTCGGACATTTGTTCTCCTAGTGTTCCGGTTTACTTTAATATAACAGGTTAAGCTTAACTTGTCAACAAAAAAAACCCCCAATCCGAAAAAAGGGGGCTTGAATTTGTTGATTAATAAGCGTTAGCTATTAGATCTGTGCATCACCAAATGGTGTTGCGCCGGCACCAGAACAGATAAGATTACCGGAAACTGCCCAGCATTTAGCTGCCGATGAATCTAAAATAGCAACAACTTCAATTATCGATCCTGCCGCTGCACCGCCTGTTGTAGTAGCGTTCAGAGTAATGAAATCATTATTTCCGTCAGTTGCTGTTGAGAATGTATCAGTTTGGTCTGCGGTTGTATTCGTCAGCGTCACACCGCCCAAAAACCCGTGATCATTTGTAGCCGCTTGAATGACATGATCTGCGGTGTTTATAATTGTTTGAATAAAGGTAAAATGCATCCCCAACTTTGGGGCTGGTAGTGTGAAATTAGATGCTGCTGCTACGTTAAATATACAATAAGCGCCTGAATCCGCTGCTGTTAATGTGGTAGTTCCACCACCACTCAGTACTACTTGCTTTCTAAAGCCCTTGAGGGTTGTGCCTGCCCCAAAAGCAATCTCTCTCTTCAAATTCTCTACTAATGCCTCGATTCTTGCGAGACCTATTCTTTTCGTTCCCATAGTTAAAAACCCTCCTTTTATAATCATGTCCCTGTATCGGCCTATTTCAACAATACTAGGGGGTAGCTCTAAGTCTACCCGATAACTTTGGTTTGAACTTTTAAGTTCACCTATAAATAGTCTCATAAAAATGAAAGCCCCCCTTCCGAAGAAGAGAGGCTTAACATTTATATCGAAGTTGTTCTAACTAAAGATTAGCTAGTGGCACCAGCCTCACCTTCAATACCTCGTACAACCACAAGTCCGTACATATCGGGACGAACCATCTTCTTGGCGTACCGAGTCATCACGCCCTTGCGGGGCACGAAGTCTTCGGGTCCGAAGATTGTGGGTGTAGTCTGTAGTGGTACGTATGGAGCGTACACATATCCAGACTCAAGGAAGGAGCCTCCACGGCGACCAACCAAGACAACGTTACGAAGGAAGTAGGGATCTACAATCACATCGAACTTCTTGGAAAGACTACCGGTCTTGAGAGCACCAATAGAGCCCTTCTCGTCATCACCAGTGACGGAAGCACGGAATCCAGCGGTAAACTCAAGAATGTTGGCAATTTCAGGTCCGCAGACGACGAAATTAGCGCCACCACGTAGAGTCTTACGGTGGATTTGAGCAGATACGTCATTAATGGTTTCGACAAGAGTCTCATACCATTCACTGACTGTACCTGTGAAGTCGGGTGCAGCTGAGCTGGCTCCAACTTCAGTACCGGTCGTGCGGTTCAGGAACATTCCTGGGGAGCGTGACCAGTAGTAAGTACCAGCGGTTGCACCGTTAACGAGGTCCGCAAGGATCTCACGGTCAATCTCAAGAGCGATCTGCTCGGAGAGAATGCTGGTAAGCTCGACTTCGGCGTCAAGGTTGTGATAGGCGTTTAGATCCTGTCCCAACTCTGGCGTCCACTTAGCCTTGAGCTTCTTGGTTTGTGCTGTGACAGCCACGGAATCGACCTTGATGTCGATTTCTGGAATCATGTCGTTTCCTTCAAGAGCCCAGGTTGCGGCACCCACAACTGAACCAACTGCGTTACTGGCGTTGAAGTTATCCTTCAAGGGGTAAATTACAGTCAGATTGGCTGAACCCTTAGTCAAGTTACTCATATCAACTGTAGTCAAGAAGTACAGTTGGAGACTTGCGCCATCTTTTGAACCCGTAAAGTGGGTCAAACGACGAAGTTGTTTCGCGTTGGCAGATGTAATCGCTCCAGCGGTATCCATAATGCCATTCAGCCCGTTGGTGCCCGCGATGGAGCATGACATAGCGCCCAAGTTTTCAAAGTCAGCATTTGCATTTAGACCTGATCTTGGAACATCAGCACGGATAACCCAATATCCAGTTGTAGAACCACTCAAACTTAGAACGTCTGGGTCGTACAGAAGCGCCTTCTTCTGGGCTGCAGAAGCGCCAGAAAGAGAGTGCTGTGAAAGGCTAATGTTGCTTGAACTAACAGCAGCAGAGCCAGTTGGACTACCGTAGGCATAGCCTCGGGCGCCCACAGTACGCGGACCAGAAAGATCTTCCTTAAGAGTGGAGCCAACTAGATCGACACCGCCAGTAATCTGGCTACCTACTCGGTTGGTGCCGTAAATTGACTTATCACGGAAGTTTCCTAGACGATCCGGCTCTGTAGTAGAGCCGATATCTTGTGAGAACACAAAATCTAGGAAGAAGATGAGACCACTAGGTAGACTCATTGGCTGAACGGAAACGAGATCGTTTGCGATCAGTCCTGCAAAAACTCGACGGACGATGGGGAATGCGACGGCGGCAAAACCTTCAACATCACCAGCGGCCATACTTGAGCTTTCACGAAGCAGCTCTTTGGCTTGATTCTCCAAGAGACGAGCCATTGATTGCTTTTTACGGTCATCCTCAAGTCCTTCTAGAAGACCTGTGCGCTCCCACTTTGATAACAAAGCGTGACCTTCGGCGCGCATATCACGATTGATAACTCCTTCGGTCAATCGTTCGATGATACCAGCCATATTTTAATACCTCCTTATAGTATTAGTATTAATTTTACTTAATACCTGCTAGTTTTTTCATCCTATCCAAATGAGGATCGGATGATGTGCTCTCTTGACGAGTAGCACGGATTACAGAAGAACGACGGGTGATGGCCTCGCTCAGTGATTGTGGGCTGCGTTTAGGAGCAGCCGCCACTGTGCTTTGAAGCGTATCATATATTGTCTTTGCTTCTGCGACAGAACCAGCATTAGAAATCGATTCGACAATTCTTTCTTTTTGTCGCTCATTCAAGGAGATATTCCTAAGAACACGGTTCGTGTATAGTAAACGCGCATTTGACAAATTGGTTTCAACCAAAGTTGATTTCAATTCACCAAGCGCTTCTTTATATTGTAAAACTTGTTGTTTGAGTTGTTTGTTTTCAAAGGTCAACTCTTCTGCTGCCTTTCTCAAAGGCTCTAAATCTTCTAGCTGTTCAGTACTGCGACGGCGGGAGAGTTCCTTTTCCATTTCATATTTGGTACTCTCGGCGGAACGCCCTGCCCAGCCAGCAAGTTGAGCACTCATATCTACTGTAAGCTTTTCCATAATGGCGTCAACGAGTTCATCTTCGTTAATCTCGAAGGGTTTATTTACAGCCGTATCAATTACAGAACTATCGTCTTCATCGAGTTCTTCGGCCTCTTCGGCCGCTTGTGTCATGGGCTCGTCTGTGTCGCCGTCGTCATCAAGATCTAAAAAGTCAGGCTTTGCTGCCTCTTCGAGAGTCTCGCCAGAAAGCAATGCCGTCAAATCTTCTTCAGTAAGCTCAATCTCTTCGGATGCATCCATCTCGCCTTTAAGTTCTTGAATAGCTTCTTGGAGCGCGCCCAGATTAACGTTAAACTCTACCTCTTCGCCTTCTTCTGGCATATCTTCAAGGTTCTTACCTTCCTCATCGCCAAGATTATCAGTTGCAGCAAGTGGGATTCTATCATCAGTAAGATCACGGGAAGGCTCAGGAGCTTCGGCGGGTGGCGCCAAATCGGGCATTCCACCAAGACCAGCGCCAAGGTCGGCCCCTAGCTCATCTTGCTCCAGCAAGTGCTCAATGGTTTGTTTTACCTCGTCAGAATACTTGTCAACAATGGCAGCTTCTGCGTTTTTAAGGGCCGCTTCTTTTAAAGCCTGGGCATCTACGATAGCTTCTTTGAGCAAATTGGACATAAGTGTCTCCTAGAAAGATAGTTGTTCAAAATAAATAGTATTTTATGTTCCAAAACACCTGTTTTTATCGCATACCTGCGCCGACAACATCACAAGCTACAGCATATAGTAACTTACCGTCCGACGCAGAAGAGCTAACGCGCACCCAATTCGTCCCATCCGAACTGGTAAGTATCATATTAG
>Ga0114908_1001210_pt1 | contig 13233 bp, 21 predicted proteins | sample MalvireepMed_s17_FD_87292 | JGI IMG/M metagenome (GOLD analysis project Ga0114908, IMG submission 87292) | Marine viral communities from the Global Malaspina Expedition - Malaspina viral metaG DeepMed_s17 | ecosystem: Environmental > Aquatic > Marine > Oceanic | place: Mediterranean Sea... | reverse complement strand
TAGCGATAATGAGGCTGGTATGCTATTAGCTAGGGTTTTATGGGAAAACATGAAGGATAACTTGGATGATAAATGGACTGATCTTATCAAAGAATAGGGCTTCCCAGTTAAGGCTTTTGCTTGAGAGCTTGTCAGTAAACGCTCCAAGCCTTTTAGACAAAATCAAAATCATCTACACCTCAACCAATGAAGATTTTGAAAAGGGCTATGAAAAATTAAAGTCAGAGGAAATTCTTCCTAATATTGTGTGGGAACAAGAAAAAGACTTTGTTCCAGACTTTCTAAACGCCCTCAAAACATGCGAGTCAGAATTCATATGTGGAATTGTTGATGATTGCGTTTTCTATAAGAGGCTGTCCTCTACAGCAAGCCAAATAGAGTCGTTAATGACAGACGACGTTTTTTGCTTTTCTTTTAGGTTGGGTCTGAATACAACCATGCAGAACTATCTCAATCCCACAGACTTTGTTGAGCTTGGAAAATATGAATCAAATCCATTCTGTATAAGATGGAATTGGAAAGAGTGGAGTTCCAAACTTAATTATGGGTATCCAATATCTCTCGATGGACATGTTTTTAGAACCAAAGAAATATCAGACCTATCCCATAAATTTGAATTTGAGTATTTGAGACAGTGGGAAGGGGTGATAGCTGGCAAATGCAGAAATGAAACAGATAGGAATATGATGGTGTCCTATAGACAAAGTGTCTTGTTTAGCATACCATGTAATTGTGTACAAGACCCCCCGCTTATTGCTGGGGGAATGTATCCTTTTTCAGAAGAAGAGTTGAATGAAAAATATTTGAATGATGAAGTAATAGATTTTGGCGCTATGGAATATGCATTTCAAAATGTCACATGGTCACACAACGAATTTCAGTTAATGTTTAGAAAACTATAAGGAAACAAAAATGTCATCTTCTACAAATGTTAAAAACCTTGCAGTTAGTTACTTATGGCACAAGGCTGTTGCAGACCAAGAAAAGGCAAGGCTGTCGCTGGAATTGTTGACAAACAACGCGGTGGGAATTGGAGATCATTCTACAGAAGATTTCCATAAGAACTTGGACGAAACCTTAGATGTCTTGGTGGACGCAAGGGATAGGCTAGAGCTTCTTGGGGAATTATATCCAGAACTGGAAAACTAATGTTCAAATGGGTTAAAAAGGCTTTATTTAAACGAAAAGTCAAGAAGAACACGGTCGCTTATATAAAGTACCTTATTGGGACTGACGGCTTTGTCTACATTGATTTTGGGTGGGACGATAAAAAGGACAATATGGCCAACGAGTCCTTCACGGAGTTGTTTTTTAAGGTACAAAGCGGCCAACTCTTAGACAATTCGGTAGATTTTATTAGAGAAGAATGCTTCAAGAATGGGAATAAAGAGGAGTTTTCTCGCTTTATTAAAAATCTTATTGTTTTTCAGCAAGAAAATTTAGAGCCAATGCTGGAGGCTATGGGGATTAACCTAGAAGAAGAGGAGGATAAAGTCGTAGTTAAACCAACAGACATAGGGGAGAGCGTGATAAGAGGGAATGAATGAAAAAGGTGTATAATTAATAAGATCATTCCCTTGGAGGTCATGCTATGTTACACAAAAAAATCGCTTGGGAGCGCTGGGACGAGGACGTAATAGAACAGGAAATAGTCGAAGAATTTTATTCAGACCAGCTAGAGGAAGAAGACGAGGATGGCGTCGTTGAAAATGCCATCACGTTTCTAGAAAAAATACCATCCCTTGTCACTACCCCAATGGGTATGTATCAACTTCATGATAAAATGAATATCATGAATCAATTCGATTGCTGGATGGGTTACACCAATTTTGATATTACAGAATCTGTAAGAGAAGTCATTGAGAAGACAAAGGGTGTTGAGCTTCTCAACATCATGACTCGATACAGGTTTTTTCTTGGTGTAGGTAAGCTTTTTGATTTTTCTGATGTAAGAAGAGAGATTGAAGAATCTCTGCGCGGCGATTCTTCCTTAGATGACGATACCGAAGAAACAGTAGAAATGATACGTGATAATATTTCTGCTGATAGATACTGGGCGATATTTGTGTGCAAAAGCGGAGAAATACTTTATACCAGCACAAACGAAGATGACGATGAAATTTATGAAAAAACCCTAGAGCATTATAAAAAAAGAAAGAGCAAAAGTGGTGGCCTAATTTATCAAAACGAATAGTGGCAAATACAGATTATTTACGGAACAGGAAAATGGGAAAAGTAACAGACGAAGAGTTAAGGGAGGCTCTACAAAACAGAGACAATATAAACGTAATGAACAAGATCTGTATGAAATATATAGATACGATTCCTTATGAAGAATTGGAGAGGTGTAAACTAATATCTGTTTGGCAGGCTGTAGAGCGCTATGACCCCAGCAAGGGCAATTGTAAGTTCACTTCTTTTTTATGCAATAGGCTATTTTGGGAATGCCAAAAACAGCTATACGAAATAAACAAACGTAGAAAAATACCCAAAAGCGACAAGGCTTCTTCTCTTATGGCTGAAATATGTGGGTATGAGGCGAAATCAGATTCTGTTGAAATATCAGACCTGCTGGAAAATTTAGATGAAGAATCTAGAGACATAATCTTTAAAAGATTTTACGAATCAAAGACCGCAAAAGAAATAGGACAAGAAAATGGATATGGTAGAGAAACAGCAAGGCGAAGAATACTTTCAGCCTTAGAAAAGCTAAAACAATGCTTACAGAATTAGCCTGTTATAACCAAGATTCAACACATGCGGATATCTTAGAAGCCATTTTTATAGCTTCAGAAAAAAGGATAGATTCCGTTGCCATCCCCTCTGGCTTTATGAGTCGTGTTGACGAATTCTTAAAACACCAAAAATTCTCTGCTGCCATTGATTTTCCCTATGGCTTAAGCAGTACCCAAGTGAGGGTTCATGAAATAATCCTAGCTATCAGACAGGGGGCTTCTTTTATAGATGTCGTTATTAACAACAGCTATATTAAGGAAGAAAACTGGAGGAAAATTAGAGAAGACATAAAAGCCTGCCTTACTGTATGTAATCAAAATAATGTAGAGCTTAGGGCTATAATTGAATATAGACTATTTCCCGTTAAAACAGTATTGTTAATGTGTGATTTGCTAAACATTAACGGAGTTTTTAATGTCATTAATTCTACTGGGTTTGTAGCTGACGACTTATCTGAAAATGCCATAATTTCTTATGAAATGCAAACAAAAACAGGAGTATTAGTAACCTCTTGCGTGCGTGGGTTTAACAAAAAGTACCACGACGTATTTAAAGAGTTAAATATACACTGTTTGAGACTAATGTCTCCAAAAATTGCAGAACACCTTCTTTAATGGTGTATAATATATATGGATTGGATCTTTATATAGGAACCAAAGGAAACTGTGCAGAATAGTCATACGAAAGGTAATTATCATGACTGTAAGCACACACACGGCCACTATCAGTGGCAGCACCATTACTCATAATGGTGGCACGGTTTTAAATGGTGGGACTATTGCTTCAGCAACTCCGTTTGTTGGTAAGTCTCCTCTAGAAATTACTCAGGGTCGAAAAGTTTCTGGTTCTCAAATTATTGCTAATACTGGTACTGCTAATGAAGCTGGTATCACAACGGCAAACGCTAGCGGTAAGCTTGCTTATAACCCTAGTTCTCCAGATATCACACGATCAGCAACCGACGCGGGCTTCGTTATTAGAGCCGGTGTTGCGAATAATATCGCCAGCGTCTCTGCTTTGAACCCTCTCTTTAGTGGTGGTTCTGATACCACCAGCAGACCTAATGGCAACATTCATGTTCCGAATGGCATACACAAGTATCGCCAATCAGGAACGTGGGCAACTACTATCTTCGACGCATATGGTGGAAACCTATTGCAGAGTGATGGTACGGCTAAAGATGGCATTACCAATCGTGGTTCTACCGTATCTTTGGCTACTGATAATGCTGCTACTCCAACTAGGGCTATTCCCGGTGAAATGACATTGTTGTTTAACCATGTTACGTTCACTACTAATAATCTAGATTACAGTGCCATCACTGGCTAATATGAAAGGTAAATAATTATGACTTTAAGTTCACATTTACGGCCACTTGATGATGGCACAACTACGGTAGGTACTATCACTTTTGCAGGAGCCTGCACCGTTGATGATACTATTACAATCACCGACGCTGCTGGCACTACTAAAGTGTTTACAGCAAAGGGATCAACAACGGCAGGGAGTCTTGAGTTTATTAATACTGATGCTGCTGCCGCTGCAACAGCCCTGAAGCTTTGTATCGACAATGCTGCTGGTTTTGGTACGAATTCCATTACCGTTGCTGATGACACGGCTGGTGTTTTGACACTTACGCTTCTTGTTGATGCAACGTATAGGTTTAAGAAGAAGGCTTCTATTCAGCTAATGACAGGCATTAATGCCAATGTCACTAGTGTGGATTTTGGTGGCGGTGCTGCGGCAGAAGATATTGACGGACATACAGTTGCCGCTGGTGGTACTACTGGTGGATACAATGTCAAGTCTAATATCAAGAGTAATATTGATTTGGTTAAGGGTCGAAAGATGTCTGGATCAAAGGTTATTGCTAAGACTGGAAGTATTGGTAAAGCAGGAGTTGCACTAGCGCGATCTGGTGGTACTCTGGCTTATAACCCTCAAGACAGAAGTGTCACTCTTTCTACATCCAACATCGGTTGGTTGATGAGAGGCGGTACTTCAACGCTGCTTAGTGGAATTGCTTCTACTGACAACGTTCTTGCAATGCCGGGTTCAGATAACACTAGTCGATCTTCTGGTAATCTCCATCACGCAACTGTGTATCACCGTAAGGGTACGTGGGCCACTCAGGTCTTCGATCTCCACAGCGGTTTGTTGAAGCAGAGCGATGGTACAGACAAGGCTGGTATCACTGGTCGTGGTACAACAGTTACGTTTGCGGCTGATCAAGGCAATCCTACTAGGGCTATTCCGGGCGAACTGGTGATCCTGTTCAACTTTGCTAGTTTCACGACTAACTACGTTGATTACAGCGAACTTCTCGGTTAATCCAGTCTAGTTTTATTAGGGGTATATCATGAATACTGAAATGCCAGCACTTGTTGCTGTAATCGCCATTACTATGGGATTGATAAAGGTAATTGAAATGTTAATTTCTAAAACATCGAGCAAAAACTCGGTTTTGACAAGCGAAGAAAGAGGTTGGTTGCAAGGACTTCATGAAGTACACGAAAAGTGTGACAGCGATGGAACCCCTTTGGTTTATGTGCCTCGCAGTTGGGCTGAAATTCAGCGTAACATGCAGCACGTAATGACAAAGATTGTTAATGATCAAAGGAGAATAGCTGACATCCTTGAAAGGATAGACAAGAAATTAGATAGCTAATTTTGACCATTGAAGGGGGCGGGGGGGTTTTTCCTCGCCCCCATTTTTTACGAGGTCGGTATGAAACATATAATCGTAGCAATAGTTGCGGTTGCCTTGTCTGCGTTTTCTATTCCTAATGAATACGAAGTCAAAGATTCTTGTGATTATGTTGAAATCAATCATGTTTACAGGCTCGACGAAGGCGAACCTAAATTAAGAATGATTCAATATATTTGGTGGGAGTGGAGAAACAAAGTTCTACTGCCGATTTTAGACCCAGCAACCAAACAGCGAACCGGAAACTGGAAACAAGGTTCTGATTTTATAGTCAGAGAATACCTTGTGGTTTATAGCGGAAGCTCTAGACCGAACGAAGTTGCCAGCGTGTCGCTTTCAAAGAAAAATGATAAATGGATTTGTATTTTTTATGATAAAGAGGATAGAATAGTAAGAACCGTAGTTTGTAACTGGCTAACCAAAACTCACACGCTATATGATGTAGAAATAGAAAACAGAGATATAATTCGCGTAGAAGATAGAAATAATTTTCACAAGAGGTAAATATGAAATATCCAAAACTAAAAGCCGAATGGACTCCCGTAGAAAATCCCTCCGATTTTACCGGTGTCCGAAACCAGCAAGTTATGAGAGTTTACAAAAATGGAGAGTTGTTTCTTGAAGAGGAATATCCTGAATGGATAGCGTCAGCGGAGTTCTTTGTTCCAGCTTGGGACAACGGAGGCAAACTGCTAGTAGAACCAACCGAAATAATGTTTACCATACAAACCTTTTCTCCACTAGAACACGACCAATTGATACTGGAAGGCGATGTAGACAGCTTCTCGTCTGAAATCATTACCTCTGACCCCATACAGCTTTCTAGCCTAAGCACCGACAACCCATCGAACCTAGAGGTGTTCGTCATGCCCTTTCCTGAAAATTATCAAGATTATGAAGTTCCTGTGGTTCCGGTTTCTGGAGTTATTTAAATGAATTGGGAAGAAATACACAAAGACGCGACTATAGTCGATTTACATACTCATCCATCTTTGAAGAGTATGATGTTTCATAGAAACTTAGGCGGGAAAAAGACAAGGTTCTTGTCAACCCTCGCTAAATATGGGTTCTGGCCGTTCAGTGAAAGAATCACTTTTCCCAAACTGGAAGAGGGAGGCGTAGATGTAATGCTTTCTACGGCGTACATCCTTGAGCAAGGATGGATAGACGACATAAAGCTAATCAAGTTTCTTTTATGGTTCTTTCCTAGTGTTCGCAAAAAGGTAGTTGATCCTACCTATTTTGATGCCACCAACGCCATGCTTGACGAGATGGAAAACCAAGTTAAAACCTACAACGAAGACCTTTCCGAAGGCTCTCGTTCTGTGTCAATGGCTCTTTCTGTTAATGAATTGTTAGCGAATATAGAAAGGGGAGACATCTCTGTCGTTCATTCAATAGAGGGCGCACATAGCCTGCATGGAGAGCTTTGCAAAAGAAAGGTGGAGGAAGCCACCGCGCTCACACCCCTGCTAGAAAACGAAGTCCTTACCAACCTTGAGCATTTCTACAACAGGGGCGTAGCTTATATAACCTTGGCTCACTTTTATGAAAATCATATTGTTCACCCCGTATTCCCCTATCCAGAATATGGACGCAGGCATTTAAAGTGGGAAAAGGTACTTGGAAGATGGGACATGAACAAGGGTCTTACGCCCATCGGTAAAAAGGTTGTGCAAAACATGAAAGATATGGGTATGCTTATAGATATAACCCACTGCACACCAAAGGCGAGACAAGAAGTTTATGACATTGTAGGGAATGATTTATCTAGAGTGTTCGCTAGCCATGTTGGTGCTTTTGGAGTTAATCCAGACCCACTTAATCTAGAAGACTGGGAAATAAAATGGCTGGCAGACCACAATGGTTTACTCGGCATAATCTTTATGAATTACTGGTTAAGCCCTATTGATACTGGACTTGGTTTAAAGTATATTGAACAGACCATAGATCATGTAAAAAATATAGGTGGTCATGAAATAATAGGAATCGGAACAGATTATGATGGATTTACTGATCCACCAGATGAGATGACAGACATTTCAGAATTACCTAGATTGACTAAATACTTATCCTGCTTAAAATCAGGGATAGATATAGACAAATATCCAGAAGATGTTCTTAAAAATATACTAGGAGGAAACGCCATGCGTTTCTTAACCGAGGGATGGAAGAAAAATGGCTAAAAATAGATTACAAGACACGCTAGAAGAAAGAAAAATAGAAAACGAAAAGAAGTCCCGCGAAAAAAAAGCGCAGGAACGATTGGCTGAGAAAGAGTACAGAAAAGAAAAAATGGAAGACAAAAAATCAAACAAAAGAAGTTATAGGATAGAAAAGATCAAACAGCTTACAGCCAAGGCTTATGCAGTAGCAACCAAACGTAAGTGGTTGGTATTCTTAATAGGTATTGCACTAGTGGCTTACTTTGTGATATCAAGCGGTGGCTTTGGTGGTCTTGGTGGGATAGTAGATAAGGTAAAGAGTTTCTTTTAATTTTTCAAAGGAGTTAAGTTATGGTAGCGAAGCTTAAGACACTCATCGGTAGTCGTCGATTTTGGGTTGGTATAGCTGGAGTGCTTGTCATTTGTGCTGATGGCATTTTTGGTGAAGGTACATTGAACCCAGAAACGGTTCAAATGATTACCTTGCTTGCTGGAGCATGGATCGTTGGCGATAGCCTTCGAGTTACGGAATAGAATTTTTATAATCCAATTGACAGCAGTCCACCTTGTTATCTAACCCAGATTTTAGTACCCGCAGGTGGGCTGCTGTCCCTTTTGGATGGTATAATTAATGGAAAAAGAAAAACATCTTCTAGTTTTTTCCGCTAAGTGGTGCGGCCCTTGCAGAATGATGAAAGCTCAAGTCTGGCAAGACCCAACCGTCAAGGAAAAGCTATACGATTTTAATTCTGTAAATTTTATAGATATAGACGACCCCAAAAACTTACAGATGGCTGTGACTTATAGAGTTAGTGCTGTTCCAATGATCTACATTGTTGACCAAGAGGGTATTCCGGTGAAAGCTGGCAGCACTATGAACGTTAATCAAACACTTCAATTTTTAAGCTAAAATGAACAAACAAAATCATCAAGTTGTGGTTTTTATTACTGAGTGGTGTCCCCACTGCAAGACCATGAGGCAAACCTCTTGGGTAGATCAAAATGTTCTAAACTCCATGAAACAATACCACGGTGGCAAGCCAGCCTATATAGCCTGCAACAAACCTCAGAATAGGTATCTGGTAGATGAATTTAACATCGAAAAATATCCAACAGTGGTAATTATGGACGAAGATCACAATATCAAAAAGCGCGCAAACAATATGTCCCCAGAAGACTTGGTTCAATTTTTAGATGAGTTTAATGGATAAGAAAACCAGCATACTCATAACTGGCGGTCAGGGTCGAATTGGAAAAGAACTGGGTTCATATCTAGCCGAACAGGGCTTCAGCGAAGTCCATGCGCTCGCTGGCACTAGAAACGGCGTTGACTTGGGCGACGACGCAACGGTCGCGTGGGCTTTTGACATTAACCCAGAAGTAGTCGTACACTTAGCCACTAGGCTACCCAGTAAAGAAAACTGCTTAGAATATCCAGCGGGGATGATGTACGAAAATATTTTTGTGACTACAAAAATTCTTGAAGAAGCGAGAATGGGCGGTTGCAAAAAATTCATAACGATCTGGGATTCTTCTTGTTATCCAGAACATCAAATACTTCCGTATAAAGAAAGCGACCTATGGGAGGGCGCGCCCTACTGGAATAAAAGGTATTATGGAAACTCCGCAAAAGTCATGATGGAATTAAACATGGCTTTCAGCACACAGTTTCAAGACTTTGTTGGAGTCAACTTAATTTTTCCAGAGGTTTATGGGCCAAGAAGCAGGTTCAACCCAAGAAGAAACTTCGTGGTTGAAAACGTGATAACAAACATAGCAGCCGCACAAAAGCACGAAATTGATATAGAAATCGAAGTTACTAAAAAATCCTCCAGAGATTTTATTTATATTGATGACGCAGTAAAAGCCATATACCACGCTATCGAATATGCGGAAACCCCAAATACCTACAATGCATCCCAAGGCGACGACATATCGATTCGTAAGCTACACGAAAAAGTTGCCGACATCATGGGATACCAAGGAGAGATAGTTTGGAAAGAATTAGATCTAGACGTAAAAGAAAGAACATTTCTAGATATTTCCTTAATTAAAAAAGAGCTTGGTTGGATTCCAAGAGTAGACATGGACGAAGGTCTTGAGAAAACTATAAAGTGGCACAATGAAAACTTAGTGCCTAGTTATGTAAGTCAAGATTCTATTTTAGTCAGATGATAACAGCAATAATTCTATCAAAAGACAAAGCTCCCCAGCTTCACTTGCTTATAGAAAGCCTGCAAAGAAATGGTGGAAACTTATTCGATATAAGAGTTATATACGAATTCAGCAATGCTGTTTTTGAAGAGGGTTACGAAAAAACAAGAGAGTTCTTTTTCTATAAAGATAGATACGGCCTCGACTTTCCAATAAAATGGTTTCCGAGACAACACGAAAACATAAGCCTCGACATCATGGAGCATCTGCTCCCATATAGAGACTTAACGTGTGTTTTCAACGATGAAAATATCATGTTCGATAGGCTTGCTTCATATAAAAAGATAATGAAGCTATTCAGAACAAATGATATATCTGCCCTATCTCTCAGGCTTGGCAACAATACCATAATACAAAACGCATACAGCGCAAATGATTACTTTATTAACAAACCAGAGACTGGGGAGTTTATATTGGATCATTTTATGTTATGGGATGCATCCTTAGTAAAACCCTTTACCAATTTTAGTATGCCATTTTCCCACAACGGCCATGTCTATACAACAAAGCTGATAAATTTTATACTAGAAAGAACTCCCATAGACGCAATTGAAAACTTTGAAAAAAACCTTCAGGATAATTTATACATGGGTGCTTTTTCTGGGTTCATACCGCCGAACATGGCATGCCCAGAATATAGTGTTGCAATAACCAATTCTGCAAAACGGGTTTCTGGTGAGTCTGACTTTGGGGTTTCTGATTTTGGACTAAACGACAGGTATCTTTCTGGAAGCACCATCAGCTATGATTTTTTTGACTTTACACACATATCAAAACCATATCAAGAATTTATAACGAGATTTGAACGTGAAGATTATTTGCAGTACAGTCGTGCGGGCGGCTAAACAGGGCGATATACACGGAGGTCTATATGTTATAGATATAGACTCTGAAGAAATATTGCACTACGCACCGTATGAAAAAGAGTTCGTTAATGATAACGAGAGGGGTGGAGAAAGAGGGCTAAGGGGGATAGTCGTTCTTGATGATAGAATTATTGTTTCGGATTCTGCCGGTTTTATAGAACTAGATAAGAACAGCTATGAGATTAAAAGAACTTTTCAGAACCCCGACTACTTTAAAAGCATACATGAAATAGCTTTCCATGAAGATCATTTGTGGGCTACCTCAACAGCGCATGACGCAGTTGTAAAGCTAGATCTTGACTTTAATATAAAAGGCTTCTGGGAAATATTAGGTGAAAACATAGATAATCACAAAGCTCTGACTGGAAAAAAAGAGATCACCCCAGAAACTAAAACCGAAAATGATAACTATCACATAAACTCGCTTTTTGTTAGCGATGGGAATTTAAGAGTTTCTGGACTATTAACACCGTTGTATAATTTTGACGACATGACGCAGGTTTGTTCGGTGCCAACAATTTCGATGATTGATGATAGACCGGGGGGTAATCAAAATAGTTTTGTGCATAATTTTTATGAATACGAGGATGTGTTTGTAGCTAACCTTACTAGCTATAGTGCTGTTGGATTTTTTGATAAAGATTTTGTTGGCTATGGGTGGTACAACAATGTTAGCATACCACGATCCAAGGATGTCAAATATCAAGTGGATGATGTGGCGGCAAACAACTGGAATAGAGGTCTTGCCAGAATGGACGACAAGCTTGTTATTGGATCATCTCCGGCGAGGATAGTTGTTTACGATATGAAAACGCGAAAATTTGAGAAAGAAATAGCACTGGAAAAAGATATAAGACACGCAATTCATGGATTGGAGATTTTAGGATGACATTCAATGAGGATCTGGCTCGAAAAAATCGGGCTGAAAAGCTACAAATTTCTGGCGACAGGTGGGCATGGGTGTTGCCGGAAATTGACAAGGCTCGTAAAATGATAGCCTATGCCCGTGGAAACGAGATTGTCTGGATTCATCCCGACTACAAAAATGGGCAAAACAGTAAGAAAAAAAAGCAAAAGAGATAAGAAACGCTTAAAACGCGAACGCAGAATTCGAGCAAGGAAGCGAGACTATGGAACGGCCAACGTGGAATGAGTATTTTTCTCAGTTTGCATTTCTAGCAGCAACCCGCAGCCACGACTCAGAAACCAAGGTGGGCTGCGTACTCGTCTACGAAAACAGAATCATTAGTGTTGGATACAATGGGTTCTGTTCTGGTGTTATTGAAGGTTCTTTGCCTGTCACTAGACCGTGCAAATATCCATACATGGTTCATGCTGAAGAAAATGCCATCAGCAACATGACCATTAAACCAAACGGAAGCATAACTGCGTACATAACACATGTTCCATGTGGCGGGTGCGCGAAATTATTGTGGCAAAATAATATTAGACTATGGAAGATACCAGAGGGGCGTAATGTTAAAAGTCATTCTGTAGAAGACAAAATTGTTTACAACCATTTGGTTGATAATGGCTTGAAGATTGAGCGTATCACCCCGAAGAAGTCTTACTTGAACGAACTAATAGAGGACAAAGAAAACGAGAAGCAGCCTTTCTTGTTCTAGTGTATAATAAAGTGTCGGAATTTAAAGAAGCTTAGTAAGAGCTAGAGCGACACTTTTTCGACATGCCATTGTTGCACCAAGACCGTAGTTTAATCTTATTCAAAATAACAAATCTAACAAATTTCTTGGTAAAACAGTGTCGCTCACTTTTTTACTAGAACGACAAGAGGAACAGCGATGTCAGTCAGGGAGCTTCAAGACTACACCTTTGTAGCAAAATACGCCCGATGGATACCAGAAAAGAAAAGAAGAGAAACTTGGAATGAAGCGACTAGCCGTGTAAAAGAAATGATGTTGAATAAATATTTCGACATCCCAGAAATTCACGAAGATATAGAGTGGGCATATGAAATGATGCGCACAAAGCGGGTGCTTGGCTCTCAGCGCGCCTTGCAGTTTGGCGGCAAGCCAATTTTTAAACACAACGCTCGAATTTACAACTGCATCACTTCTTATGCTGATCGGTTAAAATTCTTTCAAGAGTGTATGTATCTATTACTGTGCGGCTGCGGTACTGGATTTTCTGTCCAAAAACACCATATTAAAAAGCTTCCCCGTCTAATTAAACAAAAAGATGGAACAAAGAAGTTTACCATTCCCGACAGCATAGAGGGGTGGTCTGATGCCGTTGGCCTTCTTGTCTCTAGCTATTTTGAACAGGATGAATTGTTTCCTGAACACCAAGGCAAAAATGTAAACTTTGATTACTCAGAAATCAGACCTGCGGGGTCTTTCCTAAACTCCAGCGGTGGAAAAGCCCCCGGCCCAGAACCACTTAAAAACGCCCTAGTCAACAGAAAAAAGATTTTAGACAAAGCTCTTAAAAATCTAGAATTCTGTCACGGTGAAGGAAGAAGACTGGAACCAATCGAAGCATACGATATTGTTATGTACAGCGCTGATGCTGTTATTTCTGGAGG
>Ga0114908_1001205_pt1 | contig 13283 bp, 14 predicted proteins | sample MalvireepMed_s17_FD_87292 | JGI IMG/M metagenome (GOLD analysis project Ga0114908, IMG submission 87292) | Marine viral communities from the Global Malaspina Expedition - Malaspina viral metaG DeepMed_s17 | ecosystem: Environmental > Aquatic > Marine > Oceanic | place: Mediterranean Sea... | reverse complement strand
TCCCTGTCCTATCCGTATTCCAAGGAGGGGCATCAGAACCAGGAATTTTAACCGCTGCTGTCTTAAGACCGGCACGTTTAACACCTCGGCCAACGTCATCGTGGCCTTTCTGATAAGCTTCTTGATTTCTATGCAAACCTTTGCTCATAACAATCTCCTATCTAAGCATGGAATACCGTAGCCGTGGTGAATGTACTTTGCGTGTATTGAATGTAGATACCCGCCGTAAACAAAACGCCCTCAGCTGGAATAGTAACATCGTCCAATACAGTGGCACTTGCAACGGTAGAAAGTTGCAGGGTGGTTGTTCCCGTGGGCGACGTGGTTGGAAACACCAAAGTTCCAGCCGTACCTGAATTCATAACACGGAGGCCTTTTAATCGCGACCTACCTGCAAACACCACATCTGCCGCAGAATTATTAATACCCGCCGAAACATTACCCGCGCTTGCCGCATCTATAGCAATCTGGGTAACCGTTTTAAAATATTTACTTCCTGTTGCGGTACCTGTATTCGCGCCCGTGATATCTTCAGTTTGAGCATCGCCATTTACATCGGTTCCAGTTACCGTAAATGTTCGACTAGAATCATTACCCGCCGATAAAAGGGTAACAACCCTACCTGCATTAAACGTAGCCGAACCGCCTGATGTCAATGCTCCGCCAAGTGTTAAATTACCTGCCGCACCAAGGGTTGCTGCTGTTGATAGACCATTGTCGTCCAAGGCCACTGTGTCGGCTGTTAAGAATACAGCTTTCGCATCACTTCCACTAATGTATGTCGCCATCGTGATTCTCCTGTTGGAGCTCCTGTGCTTTTGACAAAGGTAAGACAATCATTTGATTATCTTCATCTTGTGTTACAACAGGCGGATCCTCTAATCTATGGTATCCATAAAATCTTTCTGTTGCAGGTTTATCAGCATCAAACATCGTCGTTGTCATTGCAACTTCAACAGTGATACCACGCTCTTCAGCCTTAGACAATAAATACTCACAACACGCACGACCTGCCTCGGCAAACTGCCTTAAATGCACGTAGCCAAAATCTGCCCCGTACATCATTATCTTTTCAACCTTGGCGCAAACTGCAAAAGCTATCGCAAAAGCAACAGTATTGTTTAAATACGTTGTTCCCAATTCTCGGCATACTTCCTGCAAGGGGTATAAAACAGCGCCAGGAACTCTATCATCTAAAACGCAGGTGTATATAGGCCCCGCATGCGTTGGGAGCCATCGCCGCATTCCATGGGTCATAGACCCTGAATCTTCGGTATCTAAAAACCGTGTGGGGGGATCAAGCATGAAAACTCGGTCATGCATAATAACCCCACCCATAGAATTCACGGCCCATACTTCATCTGCAAAAATAGATGAATCACCATTAGACGCAGAAGATTTGGTAAATTCGGCGTGGCTATTGCCCATTGCGACAATAGCCACGCGCTTCCCAGAAAGATTAGGGATTATAGACTCATCCTTACCGTTTGTTCGCATCAGGTATGGACTTATTCATAGATAAGCCGACTAATGGCTTGCCAATGTACCTTCAGAGCCTTGGCCGAACCAGCACCTGTTTCCACACCAATGTAAGGAATAAGATCAACATCATTGGTTAGGGCTGCGGTTCTAGCAGTTCCAGTAGTTACGGCTGTTCCCCCGGTACTCCCCGAAGTGGTCGTAACGTCATACTGGATACCATTGACATAAATAGCTGCTTGCCTGCTGCTATTAATATCAATCTTCAGATGATACGTAGTGTCTGCCGCCACAGTAATGGGCAACTGACTAATGTAGTCAGTATTTGCAATACTGTGAACAAAATGCAGTTTAGTAAAATCTGTGAAAGCCTCACTATTGGTGGCATCTGTTTGAAACTTAAAGAATGCCTGATTTGCATCAGTAACAACCAACTGATCATTGGTTAGTTTCAAACCTTGCCAAAGTTTAATATCGGCAATAGATGCTGCTGTGGTTACTGAACATTCCCAAATAACTGAGTTTTCAGTACCCCAAGGAACTGTTTGCCAAGATGTTTGATTAGTATCAAGATGAGGAGCAATGATGGCCTGATTTTGATCTGTTCCACCAGTAGTGATAATAATACCGGCCCGTGTGGTATCAAACGTACACAGTGCGGTTGTCATGCTTGTGCCAAGAACTTCAAAGTCCTTGTTGGCAACTTTTTCAGCAAGACGAATAGCCGTATTTGCAGCAGCAGTAGCATCTGCGTCAGAAAAAGCCGTATTCAAAACCGCATTAAGTGCAGGACGCCGCTGCCAATACTCTTCAAGGTAATAGCGCCTTACGTCTTTATTTGCGGAAGAATGTACCGACGAATCGGTTACATTGCCCGTGGTCGTATTTTTGTTGGCTATAACAAAGCCGTTTTCCGAACGAACCGGACCAGAGAAAGTGGTGTTAGCCATGTGGCTACCTCCTTACAAAAGGTTTTGCTCTAGAGTCTTAGTAAGCGTCTGCTGGGCCAGTCGCTAGAGCTATGAGTCCCAGAAAGAATGGGGGAAAGTTTCCTCTCCCCCACCCTAACCTATACTACGCGCCTGGAGAACCGTAAAGGCCCCGCCAGTCTGACCAGCCAAAGCTGTAACGTTCACGTGATTTGTAACGAACGTTTCCGGTGTCAAAGTCACCTTCCATGTTGTTCCGCAGCGCGGCACGTTCAAACATCTTTAGGCCATCTGGCGCATCGGTTTTAACAAACCATGCGTCAGTGTCAGTGAGGAAATGGTTGATGGCATAACCCTCAGGCAGCATACCCATGCTACGCATCGCGTTGATGTCATTATCCGCAGTTCCGACCCGATATGGAGTAGCCAAAAGGCGCTCTGCAACGAATTGAAGTTGCGGGGGGATCAACAATTTCCGACCCATGATAGCAGTCTTAAGACCACGCTCGTCTTTGAAGTTGGTCGAGATATTAATCATCGCATCTTCAAGACTGGTCTCATTTAGATCTGCAGCGGTGGTTGGCTCATTTGCAAGGTTTCCTGCACTAATTGTTGGATGGGCCGTATCCAAAAGAGGTTGGCCGTCACCACCAGTGTAGCTGGTAGAAAACGCATTATTAAGGATATTAGCACCCTTAACTTGCTTTGTGTGAGCCATGCTACGCGCGAGAGCTTTCGTGTACCGCGAAGAAAGGCGGTCGTAGAGATTATCTTCTACCGCCTCTTCCGTGATAGAAAACGCCAACGCAACGGTTTCGTGCGTATACCGCGCTGTAAAGGCTTCCTGTGCCGTGTCAAACACCACAGCAGACCCTTCAGCTTTGGTTTGTGCCGCACCAAATCCTGAGAGCATCACTTCCTCTTCGAAAGCGCGATCTGAAGTCTCGATATCGAAGATTTCACGATGCTCTTGTTCGTAGCGATCGTATTCAAGGCCGAACAGGGCATGCAATCCCGGTTCCAGTTCCTTGACTAATTGTGCACGACTAATAGCCATATCTCAGTCTCCCTATGTGCCAGTAGTCGTCTTGTAGGCATGCTCGTTAAAGAACACATACCAATTAGCGTTTGCCGAATCGACATCGCTATTGTCTGGATCTTTACTCAAGCCCACAATACGCATCTGCGCTGCACCGGATCCAGCACTGGCTGCAAGCTCAGTGGTTGATTGACCATTGATAGTGCTACCAGTCACACCTGCCGTATCAGCATTACCGCCAATATCCGTAATTGCAAGCGTACCAGCACACTGAACTTCAAAAGTCATGTCTGGATCATCATACACGAAGGCAACAATATCCGAAGCAGCAATGCTGCCAGGATAATAGTTTCTCCACGTAGGTTTAGAAGTAGTTGGATCAGTATAGAAACAACCATTAAACACGCCCACTGTATCAGTAGCAGTAGCAGTGCCAATAATAACAGAACCGCTAGTGGCCATGATAACTAGAGAACCTTGAAAAATAGGTCCTGTAGCACCAGACGCAATTCTGTATTCATTAGTTGCGTTGTTAAACGGCATACTTCCCAACTGACGAACGGGCCTTAGCCCAAAAGCTGCATCAACGTTAGCCATTGTTGCATTTCTCCTCAATCAGAAGGTTAAAGGATTTGACATCCATAACTTATTCCTTGTTACGACTGCCAAAAGTGATATTCGATTGCCGTTCCTTACTTATCGGCATCGATGGATGTTGTTCCCTCATCAGATCATTATCAACCGCTTCCATTTGACCTCGAGTTTCATCCTCAAAGTAAGTTTCGCGGCTCATGGCGAGTTCTTCTGGAACCCGTGCAAGCAACAAACCACCTACCCCAATGACTCCGGCATACCTGCCTTCCTCAATAGTGGTAGCATTCCAACCCGGATATTCATCTGCTCGCACTAAATCATAACCATTATTTAGTCGACCAGAAACATTTTTCCGATCATCAGAACCCGCAAATTCAGCACGAACCCACCGATGTCTAAACCCTTCGGGCGGGGGTGGTGCGTCTAATGCAGAAGGAGGTTTGTAGAATTTAGGTTTTTCCTTCCTGATACGAGTCTCTTCACTTCTGGGGGTTTTATCAACCATCAATATACCTCCTAAACCCGTTGTTCTTCGAGTTTAAGTTTTTGTGCTGCGTACTGTTTTTCGCTTATTCCAAGCCGTTTAGCAATATCTCGTTCACTGCTAGAAAGACGTACACTGGTTGAGCGCCCAGATTTTTGCTTCCTTTTAGCAGGAGCAACCGACTGAGCGGGGCGGTTTTCACCAGATTGATCGACCCCATTAAATTTATGGGGAAATGCATCCTTCATACGGCGATCAACCTCAGTATAATAGGCTTCTTCAGTTCCCTGGTAACCTTCTTTTTCAGTTAAGGTACGGTGAAACCCTAAAGCAGCATAAGTCATTGCTTCATCTTCACCAAACCAGGAATTATCATCAAACCAATCTTTAGCTCGTGGATCGGTTTGCGCAACAACAGGCGGCGCTGCTGTTTGAGTAGGCGCGGCTTCAGATCCCTGAGTCTGTGCTTTTTGCGCCTGTTGCGCTTTTTGCAATTGAGCAGCCCAGGAAACTCTTTCTTTTTGAGCAGCAAGTGTTGATAAGGATTCTTGGGCCTCTACTAAAGCATCAACGTCTCCAGAATCATAAGCCTCTTTATATCTAGCCTTGGCTTCTGTGAGTTGACTATCAATACGTGTGGTGAATTCGCTACGATAACCTTTGTCAAGATTAGTTATCCGACTGGAAAGATCCTTATTTTCTACCTGAAGACCACGCGCATAGTCTAATGCCGCATTTTCACGTCTTTCAGCTTCACGATACCTGTTCGTAAGTTTATCAATGCGTTTTTGAACTTTGTCGCTATAGTCGTCAAGTTCTGAATCGTCCTTCGATTCACCACCCACAGCCACATTTCTATCGTCGTCAGTATCTCTTGAAGACTCCTCCGAAGATGGTGATACTTCACTATCATCAAGGACAACATCTATTTCCCCCGCATCATCTTGTAAATCAAGTTGCGGTTGAGCGCTTTGGTCTGTATCGATACTACTCATTTTCCCTCACTTTCTAAACATGAGCAATGTCATCGGGGTCAAGAATCGTAGCCAAAATTTCATCGTCATTTAAAAGCCTTAATTCTGCCCCCTCAATCCGAAACCGACTTCCCGCATATCTACCAATTACCACCCAATCTTTTTCTTTGCAATAGGGCTGCGAATATTTATCCGAATCGGAATAACAATCAGGACCAAGTTTTAAAACATAACAGACAACCGTTGCAAGTGCGTTTCGGTCTCTTGTTTCATCTGTTAAAATAATACCACCCTCTGTTTTTGCTTTTCCTTTGTAGGGCATAACCAACACACGGTATCCAGTGGGGATCGGTAAACGCTCCATAACTGTTTTATCAAGCAGATCTGGGTCCAACACACGACTCTCTTCTGCGGTATAGGCTAAGGCCAAACTACCTTGGGTCTCTAAACTTGATTTTCCTTCAGTCTTCATCATGGTCTCCACTTTTACTCCTAAGTTCTACTATATACTGTTCAGTAAACGTTAAGCCGCGCACTTCGCCTACTGCCGACCGATAATCTTCATAACTTGTAAAATTACCAGCCATCATACCTTCTTGTAATTCATCAAGACGCTCACGAATATACCTTATAATTTTAGAAGTCGTGTAAGAATCATCCATGCTTATTTCTTTTTAGATTTCTTCTTTGGTTTAACCTTACCACCAGATTTCTTTTTCAACTTTTTAAAAATCTCCGGCTTTTTGACCGCCAAATAACGTTTCTGCTTCTCTGATCGAAAAGGCATTAGTTGGCTCTTGCTCTATCCTGTCTTAATTTTGCAACTGCAAGACGACCCTGCATTTCAGCCTTATCTTCATCAGCATCCAATTTAGCTACAGCAATCTCACCCCGCATTTCAGCGATATCTTCCTGAGAATCAATTTTCTCACGAGCTATCTTATTACGATCAGTATTTTCTTTCCGATCTAATTCTAGCCGTCCTGCATCATCCTGAGCCTTACGGTATAAATCAGCTTCCTTAATACGCAGTTCTTGTCGACGTAATTCAACCAGGGGATCTTCATCTTCACCTGTAGCCGCCATAACTTCAGCTGTGATTTGCGCAATTAGTTCTGAAACACGATTTTCTGCATCTGCCATTAATTGTTGCTGTTGTTGTTGGTCTAACTGTACACCTTGCGCCTGCGCTTGTTGAATCTGCGGCCCTAGTTCTTCTGTTACCATTTTCCGTGCCTGCATACCAATATGCTGTGCCACATGACCCATTAATGACCCTGTAACTAAAGGAGCTGCCATGACCACAGGCGTTTTCATCATCACCATATGTGCAACAATATGCGCTTGATGATTTTGCTCCATAAATGCCTGCAACGGCAAATTACTTAAAACGTTCCGGTTTTCTTCCGCCGCATCTGTCGGTTGCGGATCTTTAGGAGGAGGTAGAATAAGGTCAACATCCTTCACCCCCAAAGCCTCATACATGCGCCGATATGCTTCATACATATTGTGCATGTCAGGCGCAGCCTGCGCTAGTTGCAGTTGCATCTGTGCCAACATGGCGCGTTGGCTGCTGCTAAAGATATTAGGATCACTAACAGGTATGATATCTACACGATTATCAAAATCGGAAGCCTTTATGCTTCTTTCAGCTCCGATGATATCATATGGATATTCAGGGGGTAGATAGTCTGCAAATACCGCAGCTAATAGTTTTAATTCTATACGTTGTGCGTGGTGTAGTCGTTTATGAATACCAGACATGACCTTGGTGCCGCGCTCCAACAGCGCCATGGTGGTACCAACAGGCATTTCACGGTTTAAACCGTTTTCTGAAATAGGTAGTTCAGAAATGGCACTAAATCTACGGCCAGATTCAATAATTAAACCAAGTAACTGAAATAATGTTGCGCTTGGCTCTTTATACGGTAAAGGCAGCAAAGAATCGCGCAGATTACCCCCAGGACTATCCACATCGCGAAATTCACCAGGAGCCAAAGGCTCATCATCATCACGTATCCGAATACCGCGAGCCTTAAAACCAGCGGGTAGATTAGCCAATGTTCCTGCATCGATCAACTGCCGTAAGACTGAAGTTGCTGAACGGCTCAACCCACCAATCATGTGGATCAAACCAAAACCATAGAACCCTAACCCAGGAAGAAACTTGAAATGAACAAAATATTGTTTCTTCTTTATGACTTGATCATCAGGTGTCCAGTTCCGACGTATGGCCAGAACTTCACTTGAACTTTCATCTACCGTTACAATATAAGGTAGACGTACTCCCGTAGGTTCACCCGCTTCATCAGTGTCTTCATAGCCTAAAAGGTCTAAATCAACGTGGCATTCTAATAAAATATATTCCTCGTCATGTCCTCCAGGCCGCTCACCCTGTAGTTCATTAATTTTAGACTGTGCATCTGAAGGACTCATGGTTTCAGGAAATATAGGAATGTCTCTATAGAAACCCTCTACCTGCATTTTACGCAAATCATTCGTTTGCATATGCACAACATTGGTAATACGTTCGGCGCTTTGTAAATCTGTCGTAATATAAGGAACTACTAGATCTTCACAGGCAACAAACTTGCTAACCGCACGTTGCATTGATTCATCGTAATAGACTTTCTTAAAAGCTGATCCTGCCAATGGAAGATAAAATAACAGTTGATCCATATCAGGATCATACTCTTCCATTACATCAGTAATCTGATAATTCATATATTCTTTAACGCGCTGAGCCTGTTTTTCAGTCTCAGGTGATATCACCCCAACAATTTGGGTGCGTACAGGACCATCTGGCGGCAAAAGTTCCTTATACGCCTGCGCCTGAAACTGCACCACACTTTCAGCCAGTAATGGGTGCGAAATACCACTGGCTCCTCTAAAGGGTTGCTCGCGTTCTTCATATTTAAAGCCTAAAAGATCTAACCCTTCAACATAGGCCATTTCCCAATCTTTACGACTTTGCTTGTCTTCCCTATAAAATCCAATTAGATCGTTACCAAGTTTGGTTAGTTCACCTGAGTCTACCGTTTCCGCAAGATTGGCAAAAAAATCGCCGGAATCATCACCCTGCATCTGTGACGGGTTGAAATCAACAACCACGCCCCCCTCATCATCTTCAATAATAGAAATATCTTCCGGCATAACTTCATCATCTGAAGGAACATCAATAATGTTCTCACCAGTGTCAAAAGTAAGCTCTTCATCAATAGCAGCAGGGTCACCTGTAAGACGTTTATCTACAACCATCAGTAATATTCCCTTGGACGCATGTAGCTACGAGGGGTTTTATCATCATAATCGTCAGGATGACTCACGAACCCTCCCTGACGAAAACGTAACAATGCCTGAACGGTGCTATCCACCAAATCATCGTGTTCCCCTAAAGGAAATGCCGCGCATTCTTCAATTAATTCGTTAGCGAAACTTTTTTCCGGTACCCACACCATACCCGATTCTACTAACGGCGCAACAGCATTTACACGAGTTACCTTATCATTGCCACGGGTGGGGGTATACGTGGTTACTGGAATACCCGTCTGGCGCAATTCATAAGTTAGGGGCAACCCACTGGCTTTTGCCTCAATTACCACGTTATCTGGATCCCAATGCTTGTATTGCTCATGTGCAACGCGCTTCAATTCCGGAAATTCCCAACGGCCCTTTATACTATCAAGTAAAATGATATGAAAAGACTGATCTTCATTCGGTTTAAACACACCCCAAGTGGTAATTGCACTATAGTCGGCTGTTTCCTTGGCACTAAATGCCGTGTCATAGCTTTGAATGATATACTCTAGTCCAGGAACATTTTCATGCTCCCAACGTTTCCACCATTCACGCTTAATCAAGCTGCCTTCTTCAGCAGTTGGGTTTTGCATCCATTGAGCGTTCCATTTACTTACGCTCAAACTGGCTTTTACCCCTAATAATTCATCAACTTTCCAATATTCCGGCCAAGCTGCCTTTTCATTCGGCATTATGGCAGGAAATTCCACAACTTCCCACCTATCTGCCATGTCATCGGAGGCTTGGGCCTTGATAAGTTGTCCCGTCAGATCTTTTACCGACCACCGTGTCATCACCAGGATAATAGATCCTCCTGGTTGTAGACGTTGCCGTGGTCCAGATGTATACCACTCGTAGGCATTGTCCATAGCCGTGGCACTAAGGGCATCTTGCTCACTATGAGGGTCATCAATAATTAACAAATCAGCACCACGGCCTGTAATCGCACCTCCAACACCCGATGCATAGTACTCGCCGCCGCCGTTTGTCTCCCAACGTCCGGCTGCTTTGGTGTCTGGGCGCAGTTTTGTTTGCGGGAACACACGGCTATAGTCTGTGCTATCCATAAGGTTACGCATTTTACGACCAAACCGCACGGCCAACTCGCCAGTATGCGTGGTTTGAATGATTTTCAAGTCTGGTTTACGGCCAATGAGCCATGCCGGAAACAAATAGCTGGCAAATTCTGACTTGGTATGTCGTGGCGGCATGTTGACAATAAGCCGTTTTAACTTGCCCTCAGCCACAGCCTGGAACTTCTTGGCTATTATGCGATGGTGCTCGCCCTCAATAAAGGTTGGCCACACCAAACGTACAAATTCAAGAAATTTGTCTTGGCATTCGTCCTGGTCTTTTAATGATTCTAAACGGTCAGCAAGCAGGAAGTACTCATTCAATACCTCCTTTGGCAGTTGCTCAACGTTTAGGTCCATTTAGGCAATTCCAGCCAGCGGTAATTGTCCTGTCTGCTGTAACAGGGCACGGGCATCCTGTTCTGTGAATACGGGTGGTAGCGTAGGTTGACCAAACGTACTAAACGGAGTAGTGGGCCTTCTTGCTGGCGGTAAATTTTGTGCCACAGCAGGCAGAAGCGTTAAGTCCACCTCGTCCAAAGTTTCTGGAACCGTGGGCGTTGCTGGAGTTGGGGGTGTTTCCGGAACCGTGGGTAGCGGCGGTGGACCACCACCATCAACGCCGCCGCCATCAAAACCACCATCAAAACCACCACCGTCGGGACTTGTTCCATCGGGGCCAAATCCAATAGCACCGAACCCTGCGTCAAGAGCATTGCTAACACCCCCCAAAGCATCGCTAATAGCTTGGCCAGCAGTAGTAAACCCTTGGGAAAATCCAGGAACGGCTTCTGAAAACAGCCCCGCTAATCCACTTGGTTGGCCACTTAGCAGACTGGCTGCTGTCATTAATGATCCTCCAGGAACAAGACCCGCTAAACCCCCAATAACAGCCGCAGCGCCTGGAAATGCTGCCGCATTGGCGATACTTGCATTAATAGCAAGATCAAAAGCGGGTGTTCCTATCGCTGGCGCTGGTAAATTACCGGCATATTCTCCGGTTGCTGGGTCTATTGCATTTATAGCGGCAATTTGACCCATGGTTAATCCCTCAGTTGTGGAATTATTTGCGGCAAAGCCCCCAGGAGACTGACCTCCTAAGCCGCCATCAGAAATATCTCCCTTAGCTATATCCAGCGCCTCTTGATTTGTTATAAGGCCCAAATTCACCATATTCACAAGAGACTGAGAATTCTCCTTTCCGATTGGACCTAAAGGTACTCCACTCTTTTTACCCTCCTTGGCTCTGCTAAAGTGAGCAGATAGTGCCTCTCCCTTATCAAGACCAATAAGACCAGCAAGATCAGCTTCGGATATTGATAAACCTGGAACTCCTAAAGAAATATCAGCTTCTGTAGTATCTTCCCCTTCATCCTCACTTTCATCTGCACTATCCCCAGTAGATACTCCTTGTCCCGTGGTTGTTCCCGTGGTTGTTCCCATGGTTGGTGCAATATCTGAAAACGTATCCTCATCTATTTGTGAAAAGGACGTCCCCAACGTAGGGCTTCCCCTTTGTACCGCAAGAGTTGCAGCATTAAAGGGGGTTAAGCTCCGATTAAGAGCAACGTTTTGAAATCCCGTTTGGCCCTGAGCATTAGCAGCCGCTTGGGCCTGCGCTGCGGCGGCAGCAGCAGCCGCATCATCTTCTGCTTGTATAGCCGCCGCAGCATTAGCAGCAGCTTGGGCTTGAGCTTGGGCCTGCGCTTGAGCTTGGGCTTGAGCTTGGGCCTGAGCTTGAGCCTGTGCTTGAGCTTGAGCCTGTGCTTGAGCTTGGGCCGCAGCCTGAGCATCATCTTCTGCTTGGGCAGCAGCCGCAGCATTAGCAGCAGCATTAGCAGCAGCAGCAGCAGCTTGGGCTTCGGCAGCATCTATTCCGCCTATATCCTCACCTTCATCGGGGTCATCTGCGGGACCCGTATCGTCTGACCCACCTGGATCACCTGGATCACCCCCGACACCATCACCCCCGACACCACCCCCACTATCATTAAAATTGGGAATACCAGCAGGGCCGGGATGCGGCGGATCACTATTGTACATATCCACATCTGCAAGCAGCATTTGCTCAGCAGGAGTCACATAAGATAACCTAACATGGTGGTCCCCTTGGCCATAAGACATAGGGACATTTCGTCCGTTAACCGAAACAGAAGACGCAGCCTGTGGCGCATCATCCATATCCATCAACAATTCACTAATACGCTTTGTCAATCGTCTCTGCATCAGTCTAATCCCATCATGGTCTCAGCGCCCGTCATAACATAGCCGCCCTTGTTCTTGCCAGTAAGCCCACTAGACGTAGTCGCAAGCGGCTGCACAATATCAACTATCTTATTGTATCGGTCTTTGACCAGCTCATAATACTTATCCTTGGGCCTATCAACTAAATCACTATCTTTTTTGAAATGAAAATAAGACCGCACATCAGGGTCTTTAACAAACATTTTGGTTTTTGAATTCTTAGAAGCATTTCTAGCTGCTCTAACAATTTGATTATACTCACCCGCAATATCCTTATCTACTCTTCTTTTGAATCGTGAATCGTTTTTCAAGGCCTCCGGGGCAAGAGCATACCTCACTCCTCCTAAAAACATATGCTCTACATTCATCCAATCAAAACCCTTGTTCGTAAAAGGAATTTGCGAAAAAACTTTTTCTTGGTCCTCCTCATTCAAAAGACCCTTTCTATTTCGAATCAATCTATGAAAACCCTCATGCGCAGGGGTGTTCACAGAACTAGTGTACTCCATATAGGTCTTCTGAATATCATCATCTGAATCAATGGACCGATCTAAATCAACTCCCGTAAGGGGGAGATAATTCGGCATCGTAACTATAGGCTTCTGCGCCCCTTGCACACGCTCCGGGGAAATGCCTCTCGCAATAAATTCGCTCACCTCTGGGGAAGAACTAGCCACTACCTGCTCATACGTGGGGCTTTGCTTCGCAATAAGCTGCGCTCTCCAACCAGGAGCTTTCTCTCCATACTCCTTTCGAGCCGCCTCATCATGCAAGACCGGAACAATGTTCTGCACATCAACCTGTCCGCGCGCATCCAAAAGTCCAGCAAGACCAAGGGGCCGGTTCTGCAAATTTTTTCGCCACGATAATCGGGCCTCAGTATCAGCAGACTCCAAAGCCGCCGCACTCGCATCTATCTGCTGCTCCAAATCAACCATCGTCTCAGCAGCCGATATCCCTCCACCCCTGGGACGGCTGGCCCGAACCTTTAAACTCTCAGCAGAAGCCATTCACTTCATCTACACTAAAAAATTTTTCGAAAATTTAATTTCACTTTTCACGTACCCTCAATCGTGAAGAAAACTCCCGTAATCGCGCACCCTAAACCCTTACTCAATCAACAGCAAACAAAACTTTTGTGTAACGAATAATGGTCCGAGAATAGTGGGA
>Ga0114908_1001200_pt1 | contig 13305 bp, 3 predicted proteins | sample MalvireepMed_s17_FD_87292 | JGI IMG/M metagenome (GOLD analysis project Ga0114908, IMG submission 87292) | Marine viral communities from the Global Malaspina Expedition - Malaspina viral metaG DeepMed_s17 | ecosystem: Environmental > Aquatic > Marine > Oceanic | place: Mediterranean Sea... | reverse complement strand
GGCCCGGTATAGAGGGGGAGCCAAAAGGTAATTGTATACAACATTCAAATTGCCCGGGCTATAAAGTGGAGGCTCCAAAAGAATGTCCCGGCAAACATCCAAGTCCAAAATGTGAGTCGTCACCGGGTGTTAATTTTATCTATAAAGGTAAATATACGAATGTCACCGATGCTGTTAATGCCAAAGAGAAAGTTGGCAAATGTCAAACTTATGGCTGGGTAGGTCATGCAAAAGAAAATCCATGGGCTTCTTGGTCGATACCTTTGTATTTCGATATTACTATTGGGTGTTTAAGAATGCCTAAGTGGCTGTGCTGTATGTTCTACGCCATGTGGAGTTGGTCGTGGACAAACTTTCTCATTCCAGATAGCTGGTTCATCGGCCCCGGCGCCCTTTGCGCCGGCGGCTGCGCCAAGGGCAAATGCCTTTCGGATGATCCCTTTTGGGGCTATACTGTCGGTAGAGGTGGCAACGGCTTGTGGTTCTATAGCGGAGATTGTGATAATTAATATTAATAAACTAATTAACTAAGAACGGAATATATAAAAACATGGCTTCTGGAATAGCAGTAAAATTACCATTAAAATATGATAACGACGATGGCCCATATCTTTTGACAAAGACGTTGGCAGAAACTGTTAAACAAAATTTTAAAAATTTACTATTAACAGTCCCTGGCGAAAGAATAATGCTGCCTGAATTTGGCATCGGAGTTCATGGATTTTTGTTTGAAAATGACACCAGCCCGGGCCTACAGGAGGATTTTGCTGAGCGAGTACATGATCAGGTTGCAAGACACTTGCCTTTTGTAGCAATCGAAGATATTTTAACCGGCTTTAAAGAAAACACTTGGCATATACAAATAAGTTATTTTATAAGGCCTCTCGGAATTTCAGACGCCCTTTCATTGAACTTGGCAGAAAAGTAGGAACAAATTAATGGCTAAAAAATCCCCCCCAATTAAATACACAAGTCGTGATTTTTCTTCAATTAAGAGTGATTTAATAAATTATGCCAAAGTTTATTATTCCGACACATACAAAGATTTTAATGAAGCTTCTTTTGGTGCCATGATGATTGATATGGTTTCATATGTTGGCGATCAATTATCTTTTTATGTTGATTATCAAATGAATGAATCGTTTTTAGATTCTGCAATTGAAACGCGAAATATTTTAAAATTAGCAAAACAGCTTGGATATAAATTTCCTGGCGCCCCGTCAGCAACAGGTAGGTGTGCGTTTTATATAGAAATTCCTGCTAAATCTGACGGATTGGAAAATACAGATAATATTCCAAAACTTTTGAAAGGCACAACCCTGGCCGGCAAGGGCGGCTCTATCTATACTTTATTGGAAGATGTTGATTTTTCTAGCCCAGCCACTGATGTCGTTATCGCAGAATCGTCTGCCGGGAAGGCAACGAGCTATGCGTACAAAGCATATGGCGATGTCGCATCCGGTGAAATTGTAACTGAGATTGTTGAAATCGGCGCATACGAGAAATATATGAAAATTGAGCTTGGTACTGAAAATTTATCAGAAGTTGTTTCAGTCGTGGATTCTCAAGGACATGAATATTTTGAAGTAAATTATCTTTCACAAAATACAGTTTTTAAAGAAGTGAGAAATACAATTTCTAGTACTGTAGAGCACGCCCCTTATATCTTACGAGAATTGGCAGTGCCAAGAAGATTTACTGTAGAGCACACAATTGACGATAAGACGTTTTTGCAATTTGGATTCGGTTCGGAAAGTAATTTAAAATTGGATAAGTTCCCAGAGCCATCATCTGTCACGTTAAAGCGCCACGCTAAAACTTATTATAGCGATGATTCATTTGATCCGGAAATTTTAATGACAACAGATAAATTGGGCATTGTCCCCCCCACAGGTGATATGGTAGTAGCTGTTAGAAGAAATACGACTGAAACTGTTAACGCCGCGGCAAATTCTGTTAATACAATATCTAATCCTAAATTTTTATTTAGAGTAGCCACAATTACTGGCGAGACAAGAGCATCAATTATAGATTCTTTAGAAGCTACAAACGAAGAGCCCATTATTGGTGAAACAAAAGCGCTGACTCCGGAAGAATTAAGAATACGCGCCCTAGACGCATTTGCTTCACAAAATAGGGCAGTAACAAAACAAGATTATTTAAGTTTAATTTATAGAATGCCTGCTAATTTTGGTGCCGTTAAAAGGGCTAATATTGTTCAAGACGAGGATTCACAATTTAGAAGAAATATGAATCTTTATGTTATATCAGAAGATTCGGACAACAAGCTTATAGAGACTCCTTCTACAGTAAAAGATAATTTAAAAACATGGCTAAACAAACATAGGATGATTAATGACACTATTGACATTTTAGATGGAAGAATTGCAAATATCTCAATAGAATTTGAAGTGTTAGGCGCCTTAGATAAAAGTCAGCCAGAAGTGTTATCTAAGTGCATTAATGCTCTTACAACTGAATTTGCAACTCATTTTCATTTTGGCCGCGCCTTTTATATTTCTGAAATTTATAGAGTTTTGAATGATCTTGCCGAAGTTGTTGATGCAAAAACTGTCACTATTAAAACCAAACTGGGAACAAATTATGCCGGCACAGATTTCGACGCAGAGGAAAATGTTTCATCGGATGGTAGATTTATTGCAGTTCCAGCAGATGTAGTGTTGGAAATTAAACATCCAAATGTTGATATAATTGGAGTTGTATCGTAATGGGAATTAAAAGATGGGTAGCGAATAAAGATGCGACTATAACGAATGCTTTTAAAAGTAATTTAGTTGCAACGGCAACTGGTTCAAATATGGGTGCTTCTGATATAGTGGAAGTATTTTCTATTCGTGGCCAAGCAACAACTTCTTCAATAGAACAGGCACGCGCCCTTTTACAATTCCCCGTTACTCAAATTTCATCTTCTAGAAAAGATGGCGACATTCCTGTTAGCGGAAGCGTAAACTTTTATCTTAAAATGTATAATGCAGAACACTCAGAAACGCTGCCAAAGGACTTTGATCTTGCCGTCGTCGCCCTTTCTCAATCTTGGGACGAGGGCTATGGCTTGGACATGGACGGCTATGGAGACAAAGGTGTTGGCAATGGTGGGACGGGCTGCACCTGGGTGGCGAGGCAAACGGGTTCAATGTCTGCCGGATCTTTCACCTTTGACGGTTCGGACGACTATATTACTGTATCTGATGCTGCTGATTTAAGTTTTGTTGATTCAGACGGCAATGACGAAGCTTTTTCTATCAGTGCGTGGGTTTATATTGATGATACTGACGACGAGCAGCCAATTATATCTAAGTGGACTGATGCGAAAAGAGAATATGCACTTCTTGTTGATAGCAGCGGCGCCCTCACCTTGAGGCTTTTTGATGAATCTGCAGATGCAGATGTATTGGGAAAAACCGACAATTCTACTATAGCAGAAGATACATGGTATCATGTTGTTGCAACATATTCCGGCAAGGGCGGATCCACCGCGGGGGCCGGCATTAAATTATATGTCGACAATGTATCGAAAACTGTCAATTTAACATATACTAACACTTATGTCGACATGGAAGATCTTAGCCAAGCTCTTACGCTTGGCACAAGAAAGGATGTCAGCGCCGGCTCCAGCACATTTTTAGATGGCAAGCTAGATGATGTTTCTTTGTGGGACAAAGAGCTAGATCGAGGCGAGATTGAAGACATTTATAATGATGGGTGCCCAACAAATTTAAAATTTCACTCTGCTTATCTAGAAAGCAATTCAAATCTAATTGCTTGGTGGCGCTTCGAAACTGATGTTTCATTGATTACGACGGCAGATAACGATACAGCAGATACTTCTGATGGTATCCGCGACAACGTTGGCAGCTATCATGGTACGCCAAAAGCCACCGCCGGCAGTGAATTGACAACAGCTAATCCGGGTACCTGTACTGGTTCAATCAGATATTGGATGACCGCCGGCGGCACAATTGATGATCGGACTCTTACGAGTTATAGTGCGTCTTTTGTTGATGGCACAGAGGATTTAGAGGTTAACATCACATCACTTGTAGAGGAGTGGCTTATAAACACTACTGCAAGTACCAAGGGGCGCCCAGATTATGGCGTCTTATTATATTTGTCTGGCACATTTGAAGATGGCCAAAGAAAGCGTTCTTATTATACTAAAAAGTTTTTTGGAAGAGAAAGCGAATTTGAACTTAAAAGGCCGACAATTGAAGCTAGGTGGGATTCTTCTAAAAGAGACGACATCGGGAATTTCTTTTTGAGTAGTTCAATGGTGAATGCTAGCGATAACTTAAACACTATTTATCTCTATAATTCGGTGAAGGGCGGGCTTAAAAACATTCCAGGCCTGAATAAAGGGCCCATCTTTGTTACGCTTTACGATAAAATTAATGGCACGCCAATAGCTTTACCTCTTGGCGGCGGCATAGCCACTGCAAAAGATATTAACGTTACTGGCGCCTGGGTTGAAAGCGGTATATACTCGGCATCTTTTGCCTATACAAGCTCTGACGTTAGTAGTTTTTATCCAGTGTGGCATAGTGGTTCTGCAAAACATTCACAGCCACAATATCACACTGGTTCACGAATATACATAAAGACTTTCGATTCAGTAGATTATAACCCTAGGCCAACATATGTTACAAATGTTACAAATTTAAAATCAACCTACGCGCCAATTGAAAATACTAGGTTCAGAGTTTATATACGCGAAAAAGAATGGAGCCCGACTATTTATACAAAAGCCGTCGCGACCGCAGAAGCAAGTTTTATAGAAGAAGCTCACTACAAGATCATAAGGCTGTCTGATGATTTTGTTGTTGTTCCATATGATACCGGCAGCGCCGTTAGCGGGACTTTAATGTCTTATGATTCAAAAGGCAATTATTTTGACTTAGACATGGATATGTTCCAAAAAGATTACGCATATGGCATTAAGCTTTTACTTAAAGTGGGCGGAAAATATGTAGAACAAGAAGAAGTTCATAAATTTCGGGTAGAATAATGAGCATAAAAGGGCTTTTTGAAAAAAAGAAAGAAGGTTCTGGTTTTAGCAAAAATGTTGTTACTTCCAGTGCGGCAGGCTTTAATGTTGATGTTGAATCTGATGATCTTGTTAAAGCTTATCAAAACAATAAAAATGAATTTCTTCCAAACTTAGATTTTAATGAACCTGAAAATTTTGCAAAATACGGCTCGGCAAAAGACTATTATGCAGACGCAATTAAAAGAATTTATAATCAATATCCATATGACGGATCTTTTGCCAGTAAATTAACTTTTTATAATAATTTAACTCCATTAGAAAAATATATATTTGATAATGATTATCCCAAAACAAACGGTTATGTGAAATTCAATCAGCCTGCGCAAGATACATATACGGGTACTGAAGCATCATCGTTTAAAAACTCATCTACGCAAGAATACATTTATTTTTATGGCTGGAGTTCTAAAAAATCCAGCGTAACAGGAAGCTTTAATGCGCTTGATGTTTCAAAGAAGAGAGAGAATGCTTTATCAATAGATTTTGCTAGTGGCTCTACTGTTGAGTGGTGGATGAATATTGAAGCATATGGCGGAAGCACAAGACAAGTAATATATGATGTAAGAGATAGTGAAGATTATAGGCAATTGGTAATTTTTATTACTTCTGCTGGTAAAGTTAATTACGCGGCACTTACAGGAGACGGCGCTGGAACTTGGACTTCTAGAATAGAACAGTCGTTAGATACTGGAATTTCTGCCTTTGCTGCAGATGGATGGCACCATTATGCTGTTGTGCAATCAACTTCTTCGTTGGGTTTTAAAGTAGATTTATATGTCGACGGTACAAAAACAGCAACATACGATCCAGGGCATGTTGCCGGCTTTAACTCAATTGACAACGTAACAAATCTTACTGGCTCCCTTAAGGGAACAATTGGGGCACTGGGTGGGGCATACGGCACGGCCGGCGCCGCTGGCTGGGGCAAGCTATCTGGCTCTATTGATGAATTTAGATTTTGGAAAGTAGCTCGGACACCAAAGCAAATTGGTAGAAATTATTTTACTCCTGTCGGCGGCGCAGCAAATACTGACGAAGCTAATAAAGATTTAGGCGTATATTTTAAATTTAATGAGGGAATTCTTGGCGATGACGACAAAGATAATTTAGTTCTTGATTATTCTGGCAGGGTGTGTAACGGAACATTCACTGGATATCTAGGTTCAGCCAATATGAGATATACTGATTCTGGAATTGTTTTATCTGAGGTTGTTACAAAAGAAGAGAAAGATCCTATAATTTATAGCGACCATTCAGACGTTTCATCACTTAATTCTGAAAAAGCAACCAGCGGCTCTGTTCATGATGCGCAGAATAACTCGTTGCTTATAAACTCTATGCCAAACTGGATCAAGGAAGAAGATGAGACATCTGAAGATTTAAAAAAATTATTGCAGATAATTGGAAGTTACTTTGATACAATATATGGTCAAGTTGGAGAAATTACTTCGGTTCGCGAACCAACATATCCGGTATCAGGAAGTAAGCCGTTCCCATATTCACATAGGCTTTTAACCTCTTTGGGGTTTGATGCGCCAGACGTTTTTGTTAATTCAAGTGTAATAAACGCTATTTTATCTCGTGACGACAAAAGAACATATGAAGATAAGCTTTTTAATATTAAAAATTTAATTTATAAAAACATTTATAATAATTTGGCTTATATTAACAAATCCAAGGGAACTGAAAAAGCCTTTCGTAATTTGATTAGATGTTTCGGCGTTGATGATGATGTAGTAAATTTAAACATATATGGCCAAAATGTTGAATATGAGTTTAGAGATAGTTTTCGAGCCACTCAGGCGAAAAGAAAAGCAATTGATTTTTCAGGTATTTCACAAGACAACCGCTCAGCAATTGTTTATCAGATTGGCAATACCACTACTGATGATTATGGATTTATTTCATCTTCTCTCAATCCCTATATTCCGCTAACTATTGAAGCAGAGGTAATACTTCCTAAATTTGATCATTTAACACAGTCGTTGGGAACTTTGACTACGGCATCTTTGTTTGGCTGCAATAGATCGACAGGCGATCACGAAGAAGCTTCATTCAACCCTACGCAGAATAGAGATTTTAGAGTTTATACAGTAAAGTTAAATGATGATTTAGCATATTTTAGAATGACATCTTCATTTTTTGGAGTTGATTTAACTTCTTCTATTTTCCCGAGCACGTCTTCGTATGGCGGCAAGCTATATGATAATTCTAAATGGAATCTTGCAGTTAGATTTAGGCCTCGCGAATATCCGTTTTCATCGGTTGTTACAGCGTCACATGTAGGAAATATAGAATTTTATGGAGTTAGCGCTCAAGCCGGCGAAATTGTAAATGAATTTTTAGCAACAGCTTCTGTGGCTAATCAAGATTCATATGGGCCATTTATGACAAGCTCATATAAGAGGTTTTATATTGGAGCAGAAAGAACAGACTTTAGCGGATCGGTTGTAAACCCATCAGATGCAAAATTTCTTGATTTCGCCGTTTGGGCAGATTATTTAACGAATGATGAAATTAAAGCTCATGCAAAAGATTCAAATAATTTTGGTCGTACAAATCCATATGAGAATGCATTTACTTTTATATCAGGCGCCGCTGCCCCAGTTGCGCTAAATCAATCTTTTGCTCCGTTTGGACAAGAATATATTCCGCGAATTGATACTTTGGCGCTTCATTGGGATTTTTCAAATATTACCGGTAGCGATGCCCTTGGTGGATTCGCCGTATCTGATGTTACTTCTGGTTCAACAGATCTTAGCAACGCTTTGTCGGGCACATATTTGGGTGACGACTTTAGCACTTTGGTTAAAAGCCATCATACCGCCACAGGTTCATTTTTTGAAGCGAGTGCAGATGCTTATACGCTAGAGTTTGTTACAACCGCAAGACAACAGTTACCAGAAAATACGTATAGCTCTGATATGATTAAAGTGTTATCTAGAGATGATCGTGCTTTGCCATCAAAGGGCTTCATTCGGCCGAAAAAACATTTTTTTGCTGTTGAAATGAGCATGTATGATGTAATTTCTCAAAATATGTTAGACTTTTTTGCAACAATAAATGATTTTAATAATCAAGTTGGCGAACTCTCATATGCTTATCGCAGCAAATATAAAGGTTTAGAAAAATTAAGAAATTTATTTTTTGCAAGAGTAGAAAACATTCCAGATTTAGATAAGTTTATAAATTTATATAAATGGATTGACGCCGCCCTAGATTCAATTATTATGAATTTAATGCCGGCATCTGTCAATGCTGCGTCACAAGCACGCTCCATTATTGAAAATCATATTTTAGAAAGAAATAAATATCGGCATAAATTCCCCAGTCTTAAAACGTTTAGACCCGTCGACAACGTTCAAGCTGGCTCCTCGGGCGGCAGCGCGGATGTCGCCTTGGAAGTCATAACTACAGTAGCGGACGTTCCTGTTGCAGTTTCATTTTCGCCTTCTGAAATAGATGGAGTTCCAATTAAAAGTGGAAAGTGGCCAAAAGGAAGCCCATATGCAAAATATTTAGATAATAGACCGCCGATCGGCGCTGACGGCATTCTAGATATAGCAGACGAATCAAGAGGCGCATATTGGTGGAAACACAGGGCAAGAAAAGATGAACATCTAAATACAGCCAACACTAGCACAAACACCACTCGTACACAAATGCACTTGCACTTAATGAGTGCTTCTGGAAGAACTGAAAATGAAAACGCCGGCGTATTTTTTGATCATGTGGCCGTCGCCTCGCCCGGCGCGGAATTAAGTAATCAACAAGTTGATCATTATAAATCTACCAATAAACATTCAGAAGTCGCAAAAGATGGTATAACTTTAGCGTTTATGACTGGGAGCCTAAGTAAAAGAAATGAAAATTTACCTCATATAACTCCTTTGCCGAGCGATCAGATTCAACAATTAACCACTCGCCCGGTAAAAATGGTTGGTTTTAATAGAGATAATCCGGAAAAAACCTTTAAACAAAGCCGCCTGCCGTTTACGGTTCATAGCACATCAGTAACAAAAGGTTATATGAGTAATCTTAGTAAAACCGGCCCCGCACATGCGGCCGTTGCCGGTTCAATGTTTGCAAATGTTTCAATTGAAGATATGCATCATGATGTTTATGGCCCACAATACGAGTTGTCGCTGCAAGGACCATTTACGCAAGAGCATGTCGGCGGCAACGAATATAGGCATGGAAATTTGCTTGTTTCCGGCGCCTTAGAAAGAAAAGAAGGCTATAATATTCGCATAGATCCAGAAAAAAATTCATTGGTTCTCAGCGGCCCAAGAATATTCAGCGGTAGTTTTAATAAAGATCGCCCATTTGGATCTTATTTAAGAGACATAAAAAGACCAATTAATATTCGAAATATTAAAAAAGTGACCGGATCAATGGGCCATCAAACATCTGCATCGCTACAGGGGAATTATGAAAAAGAATATGAAATTGTTAGCACAAACGATAGATCGGTTAATAATCGCTATTTAACTAAAGCCGTCTCTTTACAAGTCAACTCGACTGGCTCAAACAAATTTTACGTTTTAACTGGAACGGCAGGCCCTTCTCAGAATGTGCAGGAGTTTGGAAGACTCCGGAGAGATCTTACGGGCTCAAATAAGCATGTAATTGTATCAAAGTTTTCTGCTCCAGGCGGCGCCGAAGTTCAATCTGAAAATTTCTTAGATATCGAATCTGCACAATATTCTCCGTATAGTGCAATGCCATATAGAAATTTTGTTGTTAGAAAAATGTTAAACACCGCTTGGTCTAGACATGCTGCATGGGGCGGATTGGATGGTTTTTGGGGTAGCCCATATGCCAGTTGGCAAAAGATGCAGAGAAATGATTTGGCTAAAGTAACCGGCGCAGCCGGCCCTTGCCGCCCGGGCGACACGGACTGCGGCGTACAACCTAACCCGGATCTTGTTAAGCATTCGCGCGACAATGCATTCGTTGCGCATGCGATTCCGAGAACTGATCTACAATATACTTGGATTAAAAATGCATGGGTAGGTAGAATTAATAGTGATTTAACTGTATCGGAATCGGCCGGCGGTACCGGGGGTATAACTGATTTATCAAGCATAAGCAGCTCTGCATATTTGCCAGTGTTGGGCCACTCTGGTTCTTACGCTTTAACTCTTATGTCGGCTTCAGAGTTGGGTTCATTTATGAGTGGTGCCCGTGAAGATGGCGCATTGGTGCGACAATACGGCAATTACAATAATGCCATCGGCCCGGGCACCGCGGTATTAGATCACCCGCTAGATTTCTTAGGTCTAAACTTTTATATTTATGAGCAAATTAGTGGAAGTTTAAATCTCCTTGGATATCCTTTAGCTGGTGAGCCAGACTCTACGCGCCCAACTGCGTCATGGTATGTCAACGTCCCCGGCTCTGATTATGCCACCGCCAGCTTCCCAATGTTAAGTCCGACAACTGCTAGCAACTTGGCCGGGGACATGGTATCGCATTTAGGCCAATCGGCGCCAACGCTTTCTCCTGATGGTGAAATGGCATATGTGCTTAATTTTATTTTAACAAACAGAAATGGCCCATATGGCTGGCCCTCATGGAAACAAATCCGTTCGGGCGAGCATCCCGTTGCTCGATTCCACAAGAAAAATAATATATACGAAGTGTTAGATAGAACTTACGACCCGGGAAGCCAAACAATCGGAGAAAAAAGATTTCGCATTGTCCAAGCGCCAGTAACATCGAAACACAAGCCTGTAATTCAAGTATATCCTGATCACGCTTTGGTATATGAATTTGGAAATAATTTACATTATTATGCAGACACTTATAATACAGCATCTAATATTGTTGTTGAAAACGCAGATAGGTGGGGAGTACAACAAGATTATTCTAAGACGATATTTTATAGACAAAAAGATACGCCCTGGACTGTAATAAAGCACTCAGAGGTTGTTTTTCCAAAAGATGAAAACACATATAGAGATCTTATTAGATTAAGAAAAGCATATCAGTCCGAATGGCGCGACGCACTTGAAAACCTGGGCTTTTATAAATCTTGGATTTATGGTAATCAGCGCACAACACAACATGTAAATAAAAATTGGTCAAATTCAATAGGATCTCCAAGTATCGCTGCTACAAATTTTGGAGTTACATCTAGCCAAGGTGCAATTTTCGGCCACAAATTAAACGCTTTGGGCACCGCCGCCGGCGTAGCTACGCTTGGTACTAGTCTCGGCACCGGCACAAAGTTTTTAACTTCTAGAGCCTCTACGTGGCCTATGGATGTAGTAAGCGCATCAGAGGAATCTTGGACTGATGACGCTGGCTTTGATGATGTTAATTTTGCTCATGAAAGATCTGGCGAATTAATGCGCGTTGATACTACCAGCATGGAACACTTTTTTGGCTTTAGTCACCATTATGATAGTAGTAGTGCAAAATATGGCAGAAATTTTACTCCTTGTCGTCCTCAAAATGATGTACATCGCCAAGCTGGCCGCGGCGCATTTTATGAATCATATGAGAAGTATGCAAAAGATATTAAAGTTATAGGACAAGACTATTCTTTGATGGCAGAATTTACAATCACTGATTATGTTCGTGAAGCGCTAATTGCCCAAAAATCAGATTTTTATGCTGATATATATGATTTTGCTTTTACAGGAAGCGCCGTCACATCTTCTTTGAAGAAAGAATTTATAGAAACTTATGCTAGTACTGATTTTATGCCACATTTTAGCTTTTTGAAAAATAATCTTGGAGAACCAGATGGAATTGAAATTACAGTTCGCGGTATTAAAAAATTATTACCAAAAGAAGGATTTTATCCAATACAAAGAACAGTCCAATTAGCAACAGAATTTTCTCGTTCTTATTCTGAAGATAATTCTATGAATAAAGAAACTGGTGTTATAACAGCTTCTGCGGGGACAGTAACTTCTGGTGCAATGTGGCAAACTGTTTTAAGGCCATTTTATGCTCCCGGCATTATGTATAATACAATTAAGTCTGGTATTGGGATAGATTATCCAATTATAGATCGAGAAACAATCATGTCGGGGATTACATCTCCATTTAATGCTGCTGGCGAGCCAGCGATGCATTGTTCGGCTTCTTATTTGAAGAGGATGCCGTTTGAGGCAATTGTTGAGCCGTTTAATTATGCTCAAAAACTTGTCGGCGGCGGCTTTACTACTACGGGCGCCGATCCTTCCGGCGCCCCCGGCGCAACAGATTTTAATGGCATATATTTGCAGCTTTATGATATGGATCCAGAACTTGAGTTAAATAGCACTGGGGCAATTCGCCCGACTGATGGCGTATATGAAAGGCATGCGCACAATTTCTTTGCTGAGACGCCAAATTTCTTTTTAGAAAATGGCGTTACAACATTTAAATCTAAGCCAAATGAAAAGTGGATTTTTGAAGGCCCACTTTCAGCCTCGGCAGGCATTAAACATTTTGATATGCACGTATGGATGTTTAAGACATCAGATTTCTTTATGCATCAAGCCCCACATTATTTTGGTCATTGGCCATATATGCACCATTTGCCACCATATTATGGAGGACAAGATGGTATAAGGTGTACACAACAAGACACAACAACTTTCCCTTGCAGCAGCGGCAGCAGAGGCTTGGCGCTTACTGCTTCTGCTGCACACCTAGAGGGCGGCTGTTATGTGCACATTGACTTTGATCCAACAAAGATTGCAAATGAGGATCCTGTTAAATTTAATGAAGGTCAATTTACTTTAGATGATATCATTGCAAACAGCACCGTTAACTATTATCAGATGAATATGGAAAATTATTCTGAAAATTCATCTTCAATTGCTATGCATTTAACGGGCTGTGTAAATTTATATCAAAAAGGCGAAGACAACGAATGGATTATATCTCCTAAATTTGAGACACCAATATTAAATTTTTTCAACGCCACCACTTCTTCTCTTTCTGCAAATCCCAATTCGGGCTCCTTCCGGGGCATGTGGCACCAGTATGGAAATATTCCTACTGGCAGTGATGGTATCTATATGTATGTAAAAGACCGTGATAAAGATTATTCAGATCTTCAACTTACTGGCTCATTGATGGAGGCTGTTGGGTTCAAGGAGGGTTGGAAGCGCCTAGGCCAAATAAAAAATCAGAAAATAATTCACGAAGCAGTTGTTGCGATCCCTTATTATACTGATATTATAACCAGCGAAGAAAAGAAATTTCAAATTCCAATGGTAGAATTTGAAAAAAGTTAT
>Ga0114908_1001199_pt1 | contig 13305 bp, 12 predicted proteins | sample MalvireepMed_s17_FD_87292 | JGI IMG/M metagenome (GOLD analysis project Ga0114908, IMG submission 87292) | Marine viral communities from the Global Malaspina Expedition - Malaspina viral metaG DeepMed_s17 | ecosystem: Environmental > Aquatic > Marine > Oceanic | place: Mediterranean Sea... | reverse complement strand
GCGGTACTAAATGTAAGGGTTATCGTAGTGGCTGCCGTTGCTGCTACTCCCGTAACCTCTATAAGCTCGTAGTCAGGAGTGCTTGATGTAGCTTCTGTAGTTCCTGTGCCGGTTACGGACAGTGTGCATGTCCCGGAGCCTGACACCCTTGCTGCATATGCAAGAACATGGACATTTTGACCATTCAATGCTGCAGCAGACTTGGCTACAAAGGACTGGGTCAAAGTCCCGCCATCAGAACCGACGGTTACCTGTAATGCCTGGTCGCCGGAATGGGGCTTCGTGGTACTTGTTGCAACAGTTACGTTTGTTGCGGTCCACTGGTCTACTTCAGCGTCTTCAAACCTGCCGTTTCTAATAAGGAAGTCTGCCTCTTCCTGCGAGTACCCGAGAGTTATCTCGCCGTTGAACATAGCAAGTACGCCGTCCGAGTAGCCGTACCGTGCCGACTTGCCGAACTCACGGTCTTCCCCCTGTCCGAACCCCCTGTGGAAAGAGGTAAGGTCGTAGGTCATTGCAGCCTTGGGATCTACCTGTTGGTAGTTGGCATCATCTGTCGGCTGCCTGGGAGGCAGGAAAGGAAGCGAACTAAGCTGGTAGCCACCGGGAAGAGAAGGGCTGTCCTTCCATAGCGTCAGGTCTACAACATTAGAACTTTCGTCAGTGTGCTGGAGTACAACGTCTGCATTCTGAGGCATAACTACACAGCCGTATTTCTTAACATTGCGATCGGGATCATTCTCCCGACGTTTTCATTTGCCCTGTTTCGGAAATGATTGAACCTGTTCAACGCTTCCTGCTGTTCAGTAGAGTCAACTGTGTCAATCTCCCCCTGGAAGAGTTCCATTGCCGCATAGTTGTACAGCATTCTCCTCTGTGACTGATTCAGCTCTATCGTATTTGAGCCGGTCGTGCCTACCTGCGTGAAGTCCAGCATCCCCATCCCCCTGACAAGCAGGTTTCTGTCCTGCGCGACACTCCCCAGCAGCCTGATGGAAGAACCTTCCTCCCGCCACGAAAGTATCTTGTTTATGGGAATCCGGGGGATCTCTGACTGCCCGGCTGTTGTAATAATCTCATCCGCATAGAAAACAAATGCCGTACCGCTTGTTGCAGAAACCCCCACCTTGATACTGGAACTGACACCGTCCGCGACGAGGGTGTGTGTCAGCCTCTCCCAGCCAAGACCTGAATGGGTAGATCCCACGCTGACGCTAGAACTGTCGAGTTGAATAGCCGCGCTGACCCTCGAGGCTGTCCTGCTGTAAACCCATACACCTACGTTGATCTCTTCCCCGACATAGTTCGTGCCGGAGGGAACAGTCATAAGCAGGGTTCCGACACTACTTGCCCCAACTGTACATTTGCCTGACTGGGTTCCCGCATAGACCATGAAGTTATCCGGGCCTGTTGTCTCTTCTTCGGCAGCAAGCGTGATATTCGATGCTGTCCAGTCCGTGGCTATGGTGCTGTTTTCAAAGTCACAGTTCAGAGTGCCGACAATGTTGTTCGTATAGGACTTGGCATCCATACGAGGCTCCAGGGAAAGCTGCCTTACATATCCTGGAGGAATGGAAGTCGGCCTCGGGTATAACTGCTGGGACGGGGCTAACGTAATGTCCCGGTTGTTTATCTCGACAAAGAGGGAGGGGAAAGCGTTCTGCGCCCCGGTCTGCAGGGTTTCCAGCAGAAGGTTAGGGTCGTACCTGTATATCTCAAATGTCTCAGCAGAATCTTCTGCTGCTAAATTCGTTCCTGTAACGGTTATTGTTCCAGACGAACCCGTGTAATCACTTATCCTGCGAACCTTGTCATCGTTTTCCCCGCTGGTAATCCGAATGTAGAAGTCGTTCAGGATATCGTCGACGGAAAATCCCCTGTCCGTAAGGCCGGTGGAGACAACACTTGTATTGGTAGTAATGTTCGTTGTAGTGCTGAACGATCCAGCGTAAGCACCCAGCCTTCGTGCGTATTCAGGCAGGATGGTGTCTACAGTTGATGTTGATGAAATAGTTGCTGGCATTACACTAGAACCGCCATGTAGTGAATCTTATCGCCGTTAGTCGCAGCATCGCAGTAAAGTTCGGATAAATCCCCCGGTCTGCCCTCGGTAAAGTCCACAGTTACGTCACCTCCTGCTGCAGGAAATTCTATACCCGCTACGGAAGACGAGACAGTGGAGCCGCCGACATACGTTATGCCGGAATTGCCGGGAGGAGCCTGGAGCCTTACGCGCCTGACCGGAGTAGGGGTTGTCGTAACCTGAACCCTCGTACCCGCGGTACTTACAGTCGCAGTTCCTGCTGAGATGGAAGCCAACTCATTCTCCCACTGCGTCCGCTAACTGGTCGACGGTGTAATAAATTTCCTTCATTTCCTGCAGGCCGCTGGGGTGGTTCAATATAGTAAAAACTCTTACCCCTTTTAGTACCCCGAAATCATCTTCATCTGGGACCAAGGTGAATTTTGGCTTCTTAGCATTAACTCGCCTTATAGCTTCTTCTCGCCTAAGAGTTTTAAAGTCAGTAGTTTCGAGCTGCTCTCGAGCCTGTTCGTATGCACCTCTAGCACCCTCGTCGTTGGAATGCTTTCCGACAACGTCCTGCGCCATCTGGGCAACGGACTCGTTGTCACCATATGCATAGCGATTGTCCGGTATAAGAACTTTCAAATCCTTACCCGGTACATCCACCTCTACAACAGTCTCGTCCTGCTTTTTCACAAAACGATTCTTACTATGGGCCATTAAATGGCATCCATCGACGATACAACACCTGAAGTCCCTGTACCGTATGCAACTTTCAAAGATGCACTTGTAGAAGTAGTTCTTATAAATTGAACAGCAGCCAAGACATCTTCACCTTTTAAAGTGATGCTGCCGTCTGCTGCTATTAAAGTACCTTCAGCCGTAGTTGGAGCAGTTCCATCAAACCGGAACCGACAAGCAGCCGTATCACATTGAATGTGGGCCTCTGACGCTTCTGAAGGAACACTTGCAAGCGAAACTGCTGAAGCAGCCACAGCGAGCTTTTCATATCCTAATCTAGCCATTTTCTTGTCTTTCTAGCAAGGGGGGAAGGAAACCCCTCCCCCCTGCTAAATGCTTTCACCCTGCAAAAACTAGTTCAAGCCTGAACTTGACGATAACCAACCAGTCCCGTCCCACGTAAACCAAGCACCCATATTCTGGTCGACGAACCCGATCACATTGTCCGAATTGTTACCATCACGAACCTGAATCTGTTCATCAGCGTCAGCTTCGTTCTGGATGTAGACCTCGGCATAAGAAGTGGTCACGCCGGTTTCCGAAGCATCCACCATTATGAGGTCTAAATTATTCCCTGACCCGCCTGGGTCAATGAGTTGGACTTTGTCAGAGGACTTGGTAATCGTCAGGTCAGTGTCAGCACCACCCTGAGAGGTGGTAGAACTGTTCCTGCTGATGTACTGTCTAGTACCTACTGTCATTTCAATTAATCCCCCCGATGCTTGACAGTGAAATGTCGTTTCATGCCAGCCTCGGTATCAAACCTTCTTTTGCATCCTTTTAAAGTGCATCCGATAGGTTTTGCTTTTCGTTTTTCTCTTGCATCACGCATTTCCAACGTGTCGGCTAAAGCCTGTAACCCCACCTCCTGATCGCTCTTACCGGTTGCAACCGTGGGGCCGTCTTCTAATGTCTCAACCCCAGAATCTGGAGGAGCCATGAGCCAGTCTTTTTCCACTGCGGTAGCGAGTCCGTGAATAACACCCGGATACTCGAGAGTTTCCCATACCCCATCAATCTGGCGATAGTAAATCGCCGTGTCAGGAGTAACGTACTCCGGTAACGGTAACTCTTCCAGACTGTGCCTCGCTAAATATGCCTCAACCATGCCAGGGTGTTGGTTTATAACCTCGCCCCGCCAGTAGTTCTGCATTACTTTAGGAGGAGAAACAACTGGTTGTTCCATTACCTTCGTCCTCGCTTTCCCCGTTTGCGTTTTTTCCCACTGATTTTAGAAACAGTTTCGGCTGCGCTGCCTACACTGCTCTCGATCTCAGGAGGAGGAGTCCAAGCAAAATGCGTTCTAGTTGGATCTTTGTAAGTTGCAAAAGTTCCATCGTCACGATCTTCAGTTATTGTGCGAGGTAATTCCGTAAGCCTATCTGCTTCAAATCTCGGAACAACTAACTCTGAACCATCTGTCTGGTCATAGATAGTCACCTTTTCTGCCGCAGCCGGGACTTCAAGGTTTAACTCTGCAATGCCATTACCAAGGAATTGTTTTACTCTTCCCTGCTTTTTAGCTGCCCATTGCGAAGTGTCCTGAGAAACCACAGATAACTCCTACTTAAATCCCGCTTGAGAGTGAGAAGATTTCAAGACCCCACTCATCCACAACAATTGACTCACCCCAGGTTCCGACGGTAACTATTTCAGTACCCCGGAGAGATGCGTCACGCTCTTCCTCTGCATGGATTTCTATCTCCATAGCAAGGGCAAGAGCCTCTTTAGCGAAAACTCCACCTTTGGAGTTATTGCTTGAGACAGCGATATTCCCATCTTCATAGATCGGAACACCAAAAATAGGGTCGTTACCCCGCCAGTAAGCCTGGATAACTTCCGCTGACGGGCCTTCAGGAATAACAGCTCCCGCCGTAATTCCTGTCCCCGCTGCTGTTATACCGCCGACTTCCTGTGCCAGCCTACGAATCTGCTCCGGGTGCAATACCGCATTAGGCTTGCTTGGAGCAGGACCATAAGCATCGTTGTTATTCGTTCGGAGGTAGGAAACAGCACCGGCAATCGTCACAAGCGTTGCCTGCGAACCAGATCCCGGCTTTGATGTAGAAAACGCATCTACCCTTGAAAGAAGGTCACTGTCCAGCAATCGTCCCACTGCACGACCGTGCATTGTTCCTACCGCTGAGAGTACGTTCTCATTGTTTTCGTGTTTTAGTCTGTCGCTGACAAACGAAAGGATGCCGTGTTCGGTAGCCGTCAGGTTTACGACTGTCGCCGTAGCCTGTTGAGGCACACCAATATCAACACCTTCTGTCAAAGCAACCGCAGACTGCCTGCCCCAGATCGGCACATTGACCTGCTTCGCGCCATTCTCGATAGGATAGCGAGAAACAAGATCTGCCATAGGAGCAGAAGGCTCTACGTTGTCTATTGCTTCAGCGACAATGATTTTCGACATACTATCCAGACTAGAAGAGTCTGAAAGGGAAAGGCCTGCTGCCATTGTCTTTTCTTTCTATAACGTTGCCGAGCCGCTTTCTTTTATCTGCTTCTTGGCTGCCCTGTATTGAGCAGGGGCAATGTTGCCGTCAGCGAATAATTGTGCTGCTTCGGACAATGTACTAATTGTTTTAATACTTTTCTGTGGCGCACCCTGGGTTGACGGCGCAGATGGTGGTACTGAAGCTGGCGCAGGGTTCTGCTGTGCAGGACTCTGCTGTACCGTCTGGGGAGCCTTACCGGCTAACCGTTCGATATTGTTTCTGGCAATCTCAATCGACTTGGTAACAGGTGTTCCCTGCTGCCATCCCTCCCAAATGCGAGGATCTTCAATCGGAATTCCCAGATTGTTTTCAGTTATGAGTTCCTGCCCTGCCGTAGCGAGCGCAGTGAGATAAGGACTCAAGGGTTCCTGAGTCTGCGGGGCTGCCGTAGCAGTCCGCTGCTGTATCACCATTTCCGCAAGTTCATCATTCCCTAAATTCAGAAGTCTTTCACGCTCTGCCGCTTCTGCCTGATCCAGCAAGGGCTTCATAGAAGCACTTAGCGAATCAAGCTTCGCATCCACAGCCTGTTGAACAGCAGCAATCCGCTGCCCAGATTCCTGGGCCAGTCGCCCCTGCTCTCTACCCATAAAGTCCTGCATGTTTTGTTGCAGGTCTGCAAGGGTAGGTTCTGCGGGGGTAACCACTTCCTGCTGATCCGTCTGTACTTCTGCTGCCGGTTCTGCCTGTTCCGTGGAATTATCGGCAAGAATCTGCTGTGCAGTTTCCTCTGGACTTTTCTGTTGTGTGACTTCCTCTGCCATGTCCGTAGACCTTTCCTATCCGTAGATAGTTGTTACTTTACACCAGTTTGCTGTTGAGGACTAAACTGGTTATAAGCTTCTTCATCGATAATCTGCTTGCTCCTCCAGTAAAAATTGGAGCCTATATCTTCGTTGCCGGGGTGAGCAAGTGTTGATGTAAAGTCAAACCTGTAAAGGAACCCATCTAGTCCCTGATCGCTCTCGCGAAGGACTTTTCTAGTTCGATCTACAAAGCGTTTGATCGACTTCATAACCTCGCTTTTCCCGAGGATCTCCTTCTGCTGGACTGTTCCCGAGTTCCACAGCCTGTATGCCTCTTCAATCTCTGCTTTCGATTTCCCAAATTTCGCTGCGGTGTCCTCGATTGCTGCCAGCCTGGGAGCCTCCCAGTAGAACGAATATTTCTCTAGACCCTGGATGTATTCCTGCTCAATCGGGTGTATGTCCTTCCCGGTTCTCAGGTAATCCTGCACGTAGTTATATGCGTCTGCACCGTTCCGGTCGACCCAGGTGCGCTCTGCCTCAGACTTGCCGTCATAGTCGTGGTATTCAATACCGAACTCGGTGACTTTTTCAAAATCAGGGTTGTACAGCACCTCCTCGAGGTAGGTACTGATCCAAACATCTTCTTTTCTCTCAGTGCCTCCAACATTGTCCAGCTTCTCCATGAAGGCGTGGACATCGGTGTACTTGCCGTCCTCGGTCTTGTCGTAAAGTTCCTCGTATCGTGAAGAGTAATCACGATTTATAATCTTCCACTGCTTACGCCAGTCTGGAGGGGTCTGCCCTTCAAGTAACTCAAAGTTACGAAGAGCTTCCTGCTTCCGAGCATCTTTTGCCGCGTTCAGCTCGTCCAGTTCGTCATAGAAATCGTCGACAGAGGTTGTATCCACCTGGTTGAGTTCGCGCCGACGGTCGATAAGTTCGTTGACTGCCGTAAAGTCTCTCAGGACACTGGAAGATATCTCGGTACTTATACCTTCCTCGAGTTCTGCAAACAGTTCCTTCTTCCGTTTGGGATCGAGACTCTCGTAATTGATAAATCCTGCCTCGCCGAACTTTTCACCAACTGCCTGGTCACGCAACTGCCGCCTGCGCTCATACGGTGTCAGCGGACGGGTGCGAAGTCCTGCGAACTCAGCTCCGACAGTCGCCCATCCAATCCGGTAAGGATCGGCAACAACCAGATCCTGCATCCAGAACGGCAGCCCTTTCCGCGCCTGGGCTGTAGCAAAACTGTGTACACCGTCATACGGCTGACCGAAATAATCTTCCTGAGTAATGGCATCCATCAACACAGAACCTGCAGGAGCAGAGGCTGCCCTGCTTCTTATAAGCCGGAACCATTCATTGTCCTTGTACCCGCCGTCCTCGTTGAAGTCCTTGTAAATTGCATCCACATCGTCCGGGCCTGCTATTGCACGGTATGCAGCCCTTGGCAGGGACACCATCTGGCTGCTTGGTCCAACCCAGTCGTTCCCTATCTTTATCTGGAGATAATGCGGTTCAGTAGGATCGAGGTTTACATCCTGCCCTAACGCCTGTCCGACTGCCCATGTGTACGCCTGGAGTCCAAACCATCCACCGATAACACCTTCTCTGGCAGCACTTCCACTTACCCCTCCCCGAGTCATACCGTCACTCAGCAGGGCGATCATTGACCGGGTCATACGAGGTGAGAAGAACATGAACGTCGTTTCGATCTGACGCTGGAACTTGGTAAGACCTGCTGCCTCTGAACTCAGAGTACCCGTCGCCTTGTTTACGAAATCACCAATCCGCAGTATCTCGTCTGCATCCGCTGTTGCGTCAAGATGTTTTGTCATAGCTTCAAACGTGGAAATCTTAGTCTCGTCTATGAACGTAGACCACGCACCCTCAAACCTCTTCAGCGTTTGATAGAGTCCGCTGCGACGAGGCCAGTTAACCGGGGAAGAAGGCTTTGTAAGCCATTGCGTTACCGGACCACCGGCATTTACAGCTTCGTAAGCTTCAACTGTCTGCCTGCTCAAAGTTACTCCGGCAAGGTTCATCTGGCGTAAAATTGCGCGACGTTCCGGTCTGTACAACCTTGCCTGTATCTGGTCAGGTCGGGCAAGCGAGATAAAACTGTCTATCGTCGCATCAGCTAACGCTTTGTGTAGAGCTTTACCCTGCCGAACAAGCCTTGCATCGTTATTTTTCAATCCCTTGAGGATATCTACTGAAGCCTTACCCATAACAACAGGGCCGTAGATAGCAAGAAGACCTACGTCTATACCGGTTCCTGCAAGTCGGAATATCCTGCTGACATCGGCTGCAGTCCGGGCAACTCTACTTGTAACCATCCGGTGCTTCAGAAGACCGAAAAGTCCTTCTTTAGTCTCGAGAAGTACATCGAAGTCTTTCGCGAACTTAGCAGCAGCAACATCGTCTGTAAAAACCAACCCGTCGAACAATCGCTGTCGTTCAGTAGGGGTAGTTTGGTCGGTAATCTTTTTTACTTCCCCGGTATCTTCAAGTTTTTCATATGAAACTTTTTTTGTCGTTCGACCCCCGGTTTCGCCTGCAGCACCTATCCTTCTAAATGCTCGTTCTTCTCCTGACTTAAGAACATTTTTCAGATCTTTTACAACCTTGACACCGTACTTTTCCGCAAGACCGTTAGAAGAGTCCAGGAACAACTTGATTAAGCGTTCTTCTAAGGCAGCATCTGCAATCTGCTTGTAAACCCCACTGGCGTAAACAGAAAGAGTATCTTCAGGAGTGGCATAGGCAACTCGTCCACTGTCAACCGCTGCAAACAGTTCATCGGGATCGATCAGGGTTCGCGCCTTGTTGTAATATTTTTCAAAGGACTGACTCTCGCCACTTTCGCGCAAAGCCCCGTTTGTCTTACTCCAGACAAACCTTGACGCAAACGCACCGTCATCCATTAGTCGCCTTATACGGTTTGCGCCACTCAGCATTATCTCAGCACCGTCGGCAGTTATGCCGATCGGGATACCGGACTCGTCCAGCAGTTTTGCAAATTCACCGTAAGCTTTGGCTCGCTGAATCAGGTAGTTGCCCTGACGCGTTATGCGTCCTTTTTTTGACCCTTTCTCTAAAGGTTCCCAAAACGGACTGTCAGCCTTCTTAAAATTTTCTGCTATGTCATAAACAATTGTCGAAGAGCCATTCGCTAACCGTACCTCTGCAACTTCAACTACTGCATTTATGACATCTGATTCGTGGAACCTTAAGTTCTCAGATCCTTCAACATCTTTTGCATACCGTTTTTTCAGAGCAGCCTTGACGGCAATACCAGTCCGACCTGTTGGGTCAAGTTTATTCAGATCGATAATTGCATTTTCTATTGTTTCACCGAACACCTGTTTTGCAGATCCTGTGACTGCCTGTATCTGGTTCACAACGACTGCAGCACGGTTCTGCAGGTTTGCATTGATCAGCGCGCTCTTTATGCGTTCAGTATTCAGATCTGCTTTATCAAGCTTTGCAATCAATCGAGGGGTTATGGCGTTAATAACACCTGTAAACGGCATCTGGATTGCTTCGGGCAAACGGTTGTATATCCCGCGAAATGCATCCTGCGCTTTACTTGCCTGCCCACTTCGTAAATTAGCTTCAGCAAGTTCGTTGAGTTCATCTGAAGTATCTATCCGGCGTTGAGCATCATCTGTCTCATCGTAGAATCTTGCGCCCTGTCCTATTCGATCATCTGCCCTGTTACCGATTATCACCGGCTCCACGTAATCAAAAGATCCGGCTACCTGCGAAGTAGAGCGGTATCCTACTTCTGCTTCAATGGCTTCTGTTGCTGTTCTTTTTTGGTTTGGGTTAGTAGTCCCAGCGACTGCTTCACCTATGTCATCCCAAGCAGAATTAGGCAATGACATCATTTCATCTGCCATTATTCTGGCAGATTCTTGTTTTGCTTGAATTCCAGCCAGACTAAGCCCATCTTCAGGAACTTCGTGAGCAGCTCGCCAAGTTTCAAGAATCCTTGCTTTTGCGCTAACTGCTGTTTTTGGAGAATTTATAATGGCACGGGGGAGATTAATTACTGCTCCCTTCGCTGATAGTTTCGCTATCTTGGTCACAGCTTTCGCGTCGTTTACCCAACCTGCGCCTGGAATAAGGTTGAGCGGATCCAGGGCGACCTCCATCGTGCCTTTCATGTATTTAGGCAGGTCTATGTCCTTGTAGGCACGGCGAGAAGCACGGATATCGGCAGTCAGGTTACGGAAAAACCCGGTATCGTCCCACTTTTCTCCTGTCTCTTCAAAATAATACTGTTCCCGGCGTTCCTGCCATTCCTTTACATTTATTTCGCTTCCGAACATCACAATGTTTTTACCGTCATTCCCCTCCAGCCACGGCATCATCCACGATGCAAATATCTCTGACCCCTGATGTGTGGGTTGAGCGCGTCGTGCTGCTTCTGTTCCTGCCGCGAAGAACTGCCTTATCCCCGCGCCCTTTCCGGCATCAATGCGTTCCTGCATGACGTTACGGAACTGCTTGTCGAACTCCTGATCACCGGGCAGAAGCCTTGCACCGACTCCTATAGCCGTGTTTATTCCCGGCTCTATTGCGCCAAGGGCTGTTATTGCTGCATTTGAAATATTCGACCGGATACCGGGTGCAAATCCCTCTGTAAACCTGAACGGCTCTTCGCGCTCATCTTCAGGACGTACATCGATGCCCTTTACGACTGCAGGAGGAGATGGGGTTGGTTCGGGAACATATTCCTGCCCCGGCTGAACCTGCTGTGGCTGCATCGTCTGAGCGTATTGCTGGACGAGGGACTGATCTGCCGCAGCCTGCTGTGCCTCTCTCCTGGCACGGGCAACCCTGATCATCTCAGCCTGTCTTCGCAGCCTTTCCTGTTCCTGCTGCTGAAGAAACTGCTGAGTGCTTCTTTCAAACGGATTCTGTGTAATAAACGGGCTGACCATGTTAGTAGGTAAACCTGTCTCCTACTCTGGAGCCGAAACCGCCACGCCTTGTCTCTCCTCCAAACGGCGTTACTTCTCCAAGGTAATCTTCAAGGGATTTACCAGCTATTGCAGCCTTTGCCTCAACCCCACCTCTCGCGAACGGGGTTGCCTTTCGATACCCCCCGGCAGTTTGTCTCGTTTGAGGGACAGGAGCAGGTTTAGAAGTCGCCATAAGATTCTGGACAGAACCCCCTGTCATTGTCGATGAAGGTCTGGGAGAAAATCTCATATTCGCCATTTGTTTCTGCTGACCGTCCCAGCCGGAGAACGCACCTTCTGCCTCGTCACCTTGCCACGTTGAAGGAGTGCCAGTCCCGAATGAAGGTGCTGTGCTGACTGCAGGAGCAGGTCGAGGTAATGCCTGTTGCGCTCCCCAGTCAACAGCAGGGGCTGCTCCCTGTGCTGCAAAGTCCGGCTGCTGAAAGAAAGGCGACAGATACCCCTGTAAAGCCTGTTTTCCTTCTGGTCCTCCTCCGAACACCTCTGCAAACCCACCGAGTGATTGCGGTGACATCTGCAAAAGGCTTGGCATCATTGCAAGTCGCTGTTCTGCGTATCGCTGCTGGGGAGTAAGACCGCCCCTTGCCTGAAGTCCGGCTAATGCTTGCATCTGTTGTGGGGTTAAACCACCTCTTGCCTGCATCCCCGATAAAGCAAACTGATCTTCTACGCTTAACCCACCACGGGCTTGTAAGCCTGCAAGCTGCCTTTGCTCCGCGGCAGTTACCCCACCCCGGAGAATCTGGCTGATGTCATCGAGTTCACCGCCTGTTTGCAGAGCTGCAAACGGGCTGGTAATACCTGAATATGCCTGTTGCTCTGCAAGCCCTATTGCATCCTGGGATGTTCCACCGAGGCCTGCTATAGCACCGAACGGCGTACCCGTTCCGAACCTTGCGCCGGTTTCCATAGCCTCTGCGCCGCGCTGGGTGCTGAACGCCTGTAAAGCAGCCTGCGCTACTGGGGAGAGAACCTGCTGAGTTATTGCTTGACCATCCGGGCCTATGATCGTTTCGGTTGTGTAATATCGTTCAGGATCCTGGTTGAAGATATTGAGCATTTCTTTTATGCCCGTACCACCGCCCATGCCCGTACCACCGCCCATAGCAGTATTATCTTGCTCAATATCAAACGGAGTAAACTCTCCAAGTCCCGCTAAAGCAGCACGGTCAGCCTCTCGTTGAGCCTCAACAGCTTCGGCTAAAGACTGTTCACGTTGGACTTGCCCAACTCTACTCTCTCTAGCCTCTCCAGTTATAGGGTCTATTACTCGCTCTCCACCAAGGCCTTCTTCCGCAGCAAATCTTCCGGGGTCATTCTGCATTTCTTCCAAGCGCGCCCTTAGTTCAGCTTCGCGAGCTGCTGCCTGGTCTGCTTCAATCTGCGCTCGCGTCCTTGCTTCCCGTTCAGCTTCTGCAGCATCTTCCCGCTCCTGCTCCAGTCTTAGCTCCCAGGCTTTTCTTTCAGCTTCAGCCTGTGCTGCAGCACTAGCCTGCTTTTTCTGCTCCCTCTCCATAGCTGCAATAGCATCTGCAATAGATTTAGATTCATCCCCTGCAACGGCAGTCCTAAACGGATCAGCAGCCTGATTTTCAGCAACCCGCTCCCCTGTACGAGTCCCCAATTCAAATGGGGTCATAGTTCCCGGACTGGGTATTCTAGGGGTTCGTTGTCCGTATTCAGTTCCAGCAGCAACATCAATCGCCCGGAGCATCCCTGTCCTGCCTCGACCTTCGGCAACCTCTTCAGGAGAAAGTTCATCTAATCGCCAGTCTTCCCATCCGGGGTCGCTACTATCGTCGAGGATTTTATAAGGCTTTTTCTTACTCCCTGCACCTACCATACTTCTTGCAGCCTGGTACGGAATCCCATATTCCATCAACTGCTTTATAGCATCACCTTCTGCCTTGGCGACGCCCTTCCCCTTACTGACAACGATATTAATTTTTTTACCGCTCTTCTCGAAAACCGAATCATCAGCCGGGTCATAGGGAAGCCCCAGTACCGGTGCGTATCGTACCGGTACATCTAAGATCATCCGGTTATCATCGCCTATGCCAAATAATCCCATTTAAATACCTCCGAAAGGAGTCTGCGGCTGCTGACCGTAGATCGTTTTCTTAGTTCGCTTCACGGGCTGCTTTACCTCCGGGATCTCGGTGAGATCCTTGAAGCTTCCCTCGATTCGCTTGAAAAACCGTGACGCTGTATCGTCAAACTTTGTAAATGCTGTTTCCAGAGGGTGTATCGCCTTTGCCATGAATTAACCTCTTGCCCCGGGTGATATG
>Ga0114908_1001194_pt1 | contig 13337 bp, 10 predicted proteins | sample MalvireepMed_s17_FD_87292 | JGI IMG/M metagenome (GOLD analysis project Ga0114908, IMG submission 87292) | Marine viral communities from the Global Malaspina Expedition - Malaspina viral metaG DeepMed_s17 | ecosystem: Environmental > Aquatic > Marine > Oceanic | place: Mediterranean Sea... | reverse complement strand
TACAGCTTCCTTCAGATTCCGCCTCGCGACGGACACCCTTGCTGTTCAGCTAACGGTTCCCGCTATCAGGGTCCGTAGGGGACTCTCACCCCCAAGTCATCCCGCCAACCACCACGGTTGACCGGATAGCGCCTGAGCGGCGCTTCGCGCCATGCCTGGCGCACCATAAAAAAACGCCACGTTATAAATAACGTAGCGTTTAGAAATATTGGTGGAGCCTAGCGGGATCGAACCGCTGACCTCAACACTGCCAGTGTTGCGCTCTCCCAGCTGAGCTAAGGCCCCACATGCTGCCAGTTTCGTGCAGCGGGGCGAATACTAATTCACAGCACTGTAAGAGTCAAGCATTAAAGCAAACCAGCATCATCTAATTCTCCTTTGCTGAGAGCTGTGGCACTCTATAGGTTCGCAGCGTGCGTATCGCTTGAGTCCACGATGATTACCTGCAGGAGCCAGACCTTTGATCAACGTTTTAATTGCCGATGATCACCACCTGGTGAGAACCAGCATCGCCCACCTGCTAAACGAAGAGTCCGATATTAAAATTGTGGGCGAAGTGGATGATGGAGAGAGCGCCGTCGCCCAGTGCCGACAACTAAAGCCTGACATTGTCCTCATGGATATTCGTATGCCGGGTATCGGCGGGCTAGAAGCCACACGGCGTATTCATCGCACCCTGGCTGACATTAAGGTTATCATTCTTACCGCCCACTTAGAGGACAGCGTCCTGAGGCGCATGCTTGAAGCCGGTGCATCGGGCTTTTTAAGCAAAGGGGCTGATGCGGTGGAAATGACCGATGCCATTCGCCAAGTCTTCCGCAACGGGCGCTATATAAGCCAAGAAATTGCACAGCGGCTAGCACTCGCCCACTTCACTGACGAAGATAGCCCATTTAACCAGCTCTCTGATCGCGAGCTACAAATTGCTTTGATGATCGTCAACTGTCAGCGAGTACAAGATATTTCTGACCGTCTACACCTTAGCCCTAAAACTGTTAACACTTACCGTTATCGCTTGTTTGATAAGCTACATGTCACCAGTGATGTCGAGTTGACCCATCTCGCCTTACGCCACGGTCTAGTCGAAGGTTTTGACGCCACTATGGGATAGACCTACCATCGCAGCTTCTGCCGTTTAAGAGCTCCAATGCCCAGCTATGACTTTTGATGCCAAGCAGTTTTTAAGCTCTGTCAGCACTTCACCCGGTGTTTACCGCATGCTGGATGAGGAGCAAAACACGCTCTATGTCGGCAAAGCGAAGCGTTTGAAAGCACGGCTGGCAAGCTATTTCCGCGGCCAGCTCAATACCAAAACCCAGGCGATGGTGGCACGCATTGCCGATATTCAAATTACGGTCACCCGTAGCGAAACCGAAGCACTGCTGCTTGAACAAACATTAATTAAGGAGCTTCGCCCGCCCTACAACATCCTGCTACGGGATGATAAATCCTACCCGTTTGTGTTTGTCACTGACCGCCACCCCTACCCCGCTTTGGAATATAAGCGAGCACGCCAGCGTCGCGACGATGGCCGCTACCTGGGCCCCTACCCCAGCAGCGGGGCCGTAAAAGAGAGCCTGACACTGATGCAGAAAATTTTTCGCATCCGTAACTGCGAAGACAGTGTTTTTGCCCACCGCTCTCGCCCTTGCTTGCAGTATCAAATTCAGCGCTGCAGCGCCCCTTGTGTTGATTACATCTCAGAAGAGGAGTATCGCCGGGATGTGGAACATGCGGTGATGTGCCTAGAAGGCAAAAGCGAGCACGTGACCCAGCTATTAACCCAAGAGATGGAAGTAGCCAGCCAAGCGCTCCACTTTGAAGAGGCCGCACGCCTGCGTGACCAAATCCAGCAGCTACGCCAGCTGCAGCAGCGCCAGTTTGTGGATAACGAGAGCGGCGACGCAGACGTTTTCGCCTTAGCCCAACGCACTGGCGCACTCGGCATCTCCATATTGAGCGTGCGTGATGGTCGTCTACTGGGCGCTCGGCACCATACGCCAAAGAATGATCTAGACCTGCCGCCAGAAATGCTGCTGACCGAAGTGGTTAGTCAATACTATTTTGGCCAGCCGCATAACGTACCCCGAGAAGTAATTACTAGCCTCCCGCTGGAAGATAGCACTCTGATTGCCGATGCCCTCTCTCAGCAAGCAGGCAAAAAAGTCAGAGTAGCAAGCCAAGTGCGCGGGCATCGCGCCCAATGGCAGCACCTCGCCATGACCAACGCCGAGCAGCAGCTTGCATCACAGCTGGCCAATAAAACCCAGCTCACTCAGCGGTTTGAGGCACTGCAAAAAGCGCTGGGACTGGAAAAACTGCCAGAGCGGCTTGAGTGTTTCGATATCAGCCACAGCCAGGGCGAAGCCACCGTGGCGTCTTGCGTGGTGTTTGACCACCAAGGCCCGCGTAAAAGTGACTATCGCCACTTCCGCATTGAAGGCATCGCAGCAGGGGATGATTACGCCGCCATGCAACAAGCGCTGACGCGGCGCCTGAAGCGGGTAAAAAACGGAGAAGCAGTGGCCCCCGATATTCTGATTGTGGATGGCGGCAAAGGGCAGCTCAATATGGCACGCGGGGTACTAAACGACCTTTCGGTCACCAACATCATCCTACTAGGCGTTGCCAAAGGAACCACTCGCAAGGCCGGGCTGGAAACTCTCTTCTTAGAGACCAGCGATAACCCGCTACCTTTAGATCCGGCTTCGCCGGCACTGCATTTAATCCAGCATATCCGCGATGAGTCCCACCGCTTTGCGATTGCAGGCCACCGGGCAGCGCGAGACAAAGCGCGACGCACGTCTACTTTGCAGGATATTCCTGGCATAGGCCCTAAACGGCGGCGTGAACTTCTGCGCTTTTTTGGTGGCCTACAGGGCGTACAAAAGGCCAGCCGTGATGAACTAGCCAGGGTGCCCGGAATTAATGCAGCCCTCGCAGAGAGCATTTATACGGCACTGAATGGATAAACTTGTTCTTAACATGGATGCAATGCGCTAAGGGGGATAGAATAACCCGCACATTACACTCCGACTTTCATGATTCTCCGGCAAGGATCGCGCCCTGCGATGAATATACCCAACATACTTACACTGGCAAGAATCGTCTTTATCCCTCTACTGGTAGTACTGTTTTATCTACCTTTCAGTTGGAGCATGCCGGTTGCCGCTGGTTTATTTGCCCTAGCATCGGTCACCGACTGGCTCGATGGCTACCTGGCCCGCCGCTGGAATCAGTCGACACCCTTCGGCGCCTTTTTAGACCCTGTGGCAGACAAACTTATGGTCGCCGTGGCGCTTGCACTGTTAATTGAGCGTTTCGACACGCTGATCCTGACGCTGCCCGCACTGGTGATTATCGGTCGTGAGATCGTTATTTCAGCCCTGCGGGAGTGGATGGCCGAAATGGGTAAACGCGGCATGGTGGCAGTCTCTTGGGTTGGCAAACTAAAAACCACGCTGCAGATGGTCGCCATTCTGGTGCTGCTGGCCTTCCCGCCAGGGCACGAAATCGCGCTACTGGGCGTGGTTGTTCTGTACGCTGCCGCTGCTCTCACGCTTTGGTCAATGGCTCAGTATCTAAAAGCTGCTTGGCCGCACCTTAGTCGCTCAATGTAGGCAGCATAAATGTCAGCAGCACAGTAGCTCTTTGAACCCGTTGATAAATTGATTGTTTGACAAGCGCGCAGCGATGCGTATAATTCGCCCTCGAGTCGAGCGGGAATAGCTCAGTGGTAGAGCATCGCCTTGCCAAGGCGAGGGTCGAGAGTTCGAATCTCTTTTCCCGCTCCATTTGGTTAACACCAATGACTTGTTAGGCTGGATGGCAGAGTGGTTATGCAGCGGACTGCAACTCCGTGTACGCCGGTTCGATTCCGACTCCAGCCTCCATTGTCAGTGTAGCGATTGCTGCTAAAGCGCCGATACACTGCCCGGATGGCGAAATTGGTAGACGCAAGAGACTTAAAATCTCTCGGAGGCAACTCCGTGCCGGTTCAAGTCCGGCTCCGGGCACCATGAATTGTTAGTAAGAACATGACGCTGCGAGATCTTCTGATCTACGCGGCTTTTTTGTGTTTAACGCCCACCCGATCAGTTACCTTTCGCTTTTTTGCCTACACCATCGCTAAGCGCCAGTGGTCACGCTATGATGCCATCCTCCCTGTGAAAGCGTGTTGCGCGCGCAGCTTTTGATAGCAAAAAGAAGGAGCGGGCCCCTATGAGCACGCCAACAACCGACCTACTTATTATCGGCGGCGGCGTCGCCGGCCTCACCCTAGCGCTAGAAGTTGCTGACCACTTGTCAGTCACGCTGGTACGTCCGGCAATGGATGATCAAGGAGCCAGCCGCTGGGCACAGGGCGGCATTGCGGCAGTGCTCTCTCCGGATGACAATCTCGACGACCATGCACGCGATACCCTCATCGCTGGTGATGGACTATGCGATGAAGACGCCGTTCGTTTTACCGTCACCCATGGTCCTGAGGCGATTCAATGGCTCATTGACAACGGTGTGCCGTTTACGCCCGACCCGGACCCAAGTGCCCGCTACCCCTACCACCTGACCCGAGAAGGTGGGCACAACGCGCGACGCATTATTCATGCCGATGACGCCACCGGTCGTGCGGTAGTTGAAACCTTGGTCAATAAAGTCTCCGCCCACCCTGGCATTACTCAGCGCAGCGACCTGACCATTCTCACCCTGCTGAGTAACGCTGAGGGCCACTGCATTGGCGCCCAAGGTGTCGATAGCGAGCAGCGCCTACAAGCGTTTTATGCCCATCACACCGTTCTCGCTACCGGCGGCGCAAGCGGGTTATACCGGCACACCACCACCCCAGCACCCAGCAGCGGCGAAGGTATGATGATGGCGGCTGAGCTGGGAGCAACGCTTGCCAATCTTGAGTTTCAGCAGTTTCACCCTACCTGCCTATTCGACCCGGATGGCCCAGCCTTTCTGATTAGCGAGGCGGTGCGCGGTGAAGGCGGCCACCTGCTTAACGAAGCTGGCCATCGCTTTATGCCCGACCTCGATCCACGTGCCGAGCTAGCGCCTAGAGATGTGGTGGCCAGAGCCATTGATGCACAGATTCAGCAAGGCACGCTGGGGCACGTCTGGCTAGATATACGCCACTTAGGGGAAGCCTCTATACGCCATCACTTCCCTACAATTTTGGCTCATTGCGCCTCGCGGGGAATGGATATTACGCGCCAACCGATCCCCGTTGTGCCCGCCGCCCATTATAGCTGTGGCGGCGTCGCTACCGACCACGCTGGCGCTACCGACGTTGCCAACCTTTATGCCATTGGCGAAACGGCCTACACCGGCCTCCACGGCGCAAACCGTATGGCTAGCAATTCGCTGCTTGAGTGTTTGGTTTATGCGCGTAGCTGCGCCCGGCATCTGCTCTCCTTGCCCTCGCCACCCAATGAGCCGCTGAATACAGGGGATGATCATCAAGCACCTATCATCCAGCCCAACATTAACGTGGAACTAGAGGCACTTAGAAAGCTCCGCTTTAAGATGCGCAGCGTCATGAGTCAATACGTATCGATAGTAAGAAGCGACCAAGGCCTTGCTACCGCCAGTGAAGCACTGGCAGAAATCAAAAAAGAATTGGAAAAGCTAGATAAAGCGATGTCGCACCCAGAAAGTATGCGACTAAGGCAAGCCATTATGCTTGCTCAACTCACTGTGCTGGCCGCCTCTCAACGCCACGAGTCTCGGGGCTTGCATTACTCTATTGACTGGCCAGAACATCAGGCCACCTCCGCCCCTTCTCAACTGACACTAGATAGTTTGCGTTTAGCAGGGCTTCCGCACTAACGTCCTGCCAAACTATCGACCAGGCCGATGGAAACATCGGCGCAGGGCGCGCTGACTGTCACCTGGGAGACTGTCTGGCCATAACCAGAGACGCTGTGATCCCATACGAAGCCCTACTAGCCAAGGCCCTAGATAGTCACAGCTAACTCCTAATGTCGGCCCCGCCTCTCCAGTGGCTAGCAACCAGCATCCCTCTATCTGGCTGCCGTTCTTGGTGAGCTGCAGCGCCCCACATGGCTGCGCACTATAGGAGCAATACACCAGCGCCATCCCAATGCTTAGCGTTAATCCCCCTAACCAATGGCCTATCGCCCAACCTGCTAATATCGCCAGCCCCAGCACCAACGCCCCGCAAAGCCCGCCTGCCAGCTTAGAGCGTGCGATAAGCAGTGTTATCGGTGGTTTCAGCATGCTCAACGATCATTTGCACAAGATGGCGCAAGTCAGGGTCTTCAGGCCACTCACGATGCATCAGCCAAACGAACAAATCTTGATCCTCTTCTTCAATCAAACGCTGATACGTCAACTGCTCCTCTTCGCTCAGCGTGTCGAAGCGTTTTTCTAAAAAGGGAATTAACAGCAGATCCAGCTCCCACATACCGCGCCGGGAGTGCCAGTAAAGCCGCTTACGAAGCACAGCGGCGGGGGAAGTATCGTCGCTCAACGTCAGCCTCTCCGAGTAGATGAAAATGAAAAGCCAGTATACCGAAGCTGTGGGGTCGCGCCAGGGCCAAGCTTCGCCTATGCTGTTAATCAGCTTCGTACTAACTTGCTTAGTACCTTGTTTTATCTGAATTGTTTTATGCGGTTATGCGCAGTATGCTGATTTCAAAGTTATCGAGGTCGCATGTGCATTACGGCCTTTAAACGCAGGGAGCCAACCGATGACCAAGTCTGAACTAATCGAACAAATTGCGATGCGTCAACCGGAGCTATCCGCCAAGGATGTCGAAACAGCGGTGCGTATTATCCTAGATGATATGACCGATGCTCTCGCCACTGGAGGACGAGTAGAGATCCGTGGTTTTGGCAGCTTTTCGCTTCATTATCGCAAGCCGCGCACGGGGCGTAATCCTAAAACCGGCGACCCGGTAGATTTAGACGGCAAATACGTACCGCACTTTAAACCGGGCAAGGAGCTGCGCGAACAAGTCGATGCGAGCCGCGCTTTAGGTTACTAAAGCGAGTTAATAGCGCCATCCGACCTTCTGCGGGATGACGTCGCGCCCAGACTCAGACACAATAGCATCATCGTGAACGTCACTGATTAGGAAACTCTCATGCGTTGGATCAAAGGGCTGATTCTGGCCGTCATTTTATTGGTAGTGATGCTGGTGGGCATTCTGTTTGCTGTGAATAACCAGCAAGCCATTGCCTTAAACCTAATTTGGGCTGAACTGCCTGCCGTATCACTCTCCGTATGGCTACTAGCCACCCTAGCGGTGGGCGTCATTGTCGGCATGCTGGCCATGCTGGGTGTTTATGTTCGCCTGAAAGCACGGCTTGCCCGCAGTGAGCGTCACAATAAACAGCAGCGCAAAGAGCTAGACCGGTTACGCACTCAGGGGTTGAAGGAACTGGCGTAAATGCATGATGCTGTGCTGCTAGGCGTACTCTTGGCAGCCATTGCCATCGGCTTTGGCCTAGGCATCCGTTACGCCTACCGCCGCCAGCAGCACTCCCCCGCCTCGCGTACTCCCGGCTTATCACGGGAATACTTCGTCGGGCTGAACTATCTGCTGAACGAGCAGCCCGACGAAGCGATTAACACCTTTATCCATGCATTGGATGTTAATAGCGACACCATTGATACTCATATTGCCCTTGGCAAGCTTTTCCGTGCCCGCGGTGAAGCAGATAAAGCCGTTAGCATTCATCAAAACCTGCTAGCCCGCCCAGCACTCTCTACCACGACTAATGAAATCATTCAGCTTGAGCTCGCCCGCGACTTTATCGCCTTGGGTGTGCACGACCGAGCCCAGCGGCTACTGCGCAGCCTGCTAGAACACTCGGTGAACGAAGCACTCCGTCTAGAAGCGAAGCGGCTGCTGATTGATTTACTTGAGCGAGAAAAAGAGTGGCAAGACGCGCTAGACGTTGTTCAACCGCTGATTAAGCAGCAACCCGCCATGCGCCGCCCTGCATCACACTGGCTCTGTGAACTTGCCCAACAGGAAATTGATCAATCTAGCCGCGCAATGGCGCGTAAGCACCTCAAAAAAGCGCTCCAGTTGGATGAGCGCTGTATTCGCGCCACCTTAATGCTGGCTGAATTAGAGATGGATAATGGTCACTATGCAAAAGCTATCGAGCGGCTTAATCATATACCCCAGCAGGATATCGCTCACGTACCGACCATGCTACCAGCGCTCCAGCGCGCTTATACCCGCAATAACAACTTACCCGGTCTGGAAAGCCACCTGTATAAACTACTAGGCCAAGCGCCGTATACCAGCGTCATTGTGACGCTAGGGGAACTCGTTCATCAAAGAGATGGAGTAGACAGCGCTATCGAGCGAACCGGCGAGTGGCTGAGTGAAGCGCCCAGCCTAGGAGGGCTTGATTACCTAGTTGATCTCTACCTGGAAAGTGAACGGCTCGCTGGTAAAGCCACACCGGATACCCGACTCCTCTTACTAAAACACCATACCGATGCCCTGCTGAAGGGACGCCCCCGCCATCGCTGCCGCCGCTGTGGGTTTAGTAGCGACAGTCTGGCTTGGCAGTGCCCCAGCTGCCGCCGCTGGGGCACTATTAAACCGATCACCGGCGTCGAGGGCGAATAGCTATTGCCTACCTGCCAGCTCGGCCTCAATAGCCGCTAATGCTGCCATAGGGTCTTCTGCTTGCGTGACCGGACGACCTACCACTAAATGCGTGCTACCCGCCTGCATTGCGTCAGCAGGCGTCATGATGCGCTGTTGATCGTTCGCCGCCGCAAAGCTAGGACGAATACCGGGCGTTACTTTTAAGAATGCGCTGCCGCACTGCGCCTCGATCTGCGCCGCCTCCTGCGCCGAGCACACCACGCCGTCTAATCCGCTTTGCTGGGCCAGGGCTGCCAAGCGCATGACGTGCTCAGCAGGGCTTGCAGTAATGCCCACATCCGCCAAGTCTTCCGCCTGCATGCTAGTCAGCACCGTGACCGCAATTAAGTGCGTAGTAAGCTGATGGTCGGATAAGCGCTTTGCCGCTGCCTCCATCATTTTGCGCCCGCCAGAGGCGTGAACGTTTACCATCCAAACACCCTGCTCTGCCGCCGCCTGAACAGCACTGGCCACGGTATTAGGAATATCGTGAAATTTAAGATCCAGGAACACATCGAAACCACGTCCATGGAGCGCTTCCAGTACGGCAGGGCCACTTCGCGTAAACAGCTCTTTACCGACTTTGAGACGGCACCGAGTAGGGTCAAGCTGGTCTGCCATGCACAGAGCTGCATCAAGCGAAGGGTAATCCAGGGCAATAATCAGTGGGGAATCGGTGGACACGCGCTTACTCCGTGTTCGTGAACGCTTAAAGGGAAATTGCGCCATTGACGCGATGGGTATTGATTAGTGTACCAGCCCCACAGAGCTTGCAGTGTAAGCGATTGGCCATTCCCCTGTAGCAAAAGGCTTACAAAAACCATCGTCGATGACTTACAGCATTCACTGTTCTAAATGCTAATTTCAACTAAGGCGGCGAATAAAGCTTCACTCCTATCGCTGCGCTCATGGCCTTTCGTGCTGAGTACGCGACTGGCTCAATGGAAAAAACAGAAGGATGTTAACGATGCAGACAACGTTTAAGCGTATCGCAGCCGCACTACTTATTAGCCTCAGCCTTGGCCTATCAGGAACAGCGATGGCTCAAGCCATTGCGCCGATTAACGTCAACAGTGCCGATGAGGAACTGCTTGCTGAGCTGCCCGGTATTGGCCCAAGCCGCGCGACAGCGATTATTGAAGAGCGCGAAGCCAACGGTGCCTTTGAAAATGCCGATGACCTGACCCGCGTGAACGGCATTGGGCCAGCCACCGTTGACCGTATGCGTGATCAAATCAAATTTGAAGAGTAAATTTAAAAAGCAACCCACCACATGCCACCGCACGGTTACACATCGGCGGTGGCGGTGCTGACAAGCCGCTTAAATTGTATCGCCGGGCACTCGCACTCGCCCTTCCATTAACACTCGTGCACTGCGGCTCATTACCGCCTGATCAATCTGCCAGCGCCCGTCTACCAGGCTGGCTTTCGCCCCAACCCGAAGTGACCCTGAAGGATGGCCAAACGTCACCGCTTCACGCTCAATGCCACCGGCCGCTAAATTCACCAACGTACCCTGAATCGCCGCTGCCGCGCCAATAGCGACCGCCGCCGTGCCCATCATGGCGTGGTGCAGCTTGCCCATCGAGAGCGCCCGCACCACTAGGTCAATATCTTCAGCATTGACGGCTTTCCCACTCGATGCCATATAGCTAGCTGCGGGGGCCACAAAGGCCACTTTGGGAGTATGCTGACGGCTGGCAGCCTCCTCCACATGGCTAATCAGCCCCATGCGGACGGCCCCGTGGGCGCGAATCGTTTCAAACATCTCCAGCGCCTTGGCATCCCCGTTAATCGCCTCTTGCAGCTCACACCCGGTGTAGCCCAGCGCCTCAGCATTGACGAACACCGTTGGAATACCGGCATTAATCAACGTTGCTTTCAGCACACCAACACCCGGCACCTCTAGGTCATCGACCACGTTACCGGTGGGAAAAATCGCGCCCTCACCATCGGCAGGGTCTATAAACGCGACGGGGATTTCTGCCGCCGGAAAGGTCACGCCATCCAGCTCGAAATCACCGGTCTCTTGCACTTCACCCTCCGCCATGGGTACTTGGGCAACGATGGTTTTCTGAATATTGGCCTGCCAAATACGCACTTCCGCGATGCCGTTTCGAGGCACCTTAGCGGGATCGACCAAGCCATTGGCGATAGCGTAAGGCCCTACCGCCGCGGATAGGTTGCCACAGTTGCCGCTCCAATCCACAAAGGGTTTATCGATCGAGACTTGGCCGAATAGGTAATCCACATCGTGATCGGGCGAGTCACTCTTCGAGAGAATCACCGTTTTGCTGGTGCTGGACGTGGCGCCCCCCATGCCATCAATTTGTTTTTCATAAGGGTCGGGGCTGCCTATCACCCGCAGCAGCAGCTTATCCCGCGCTTCACCCGGCACCTGAGCGGCGGTGGGCAGGTCACTCAAAGTGAAAAACATCCCTTTACTGGTGCCGCCCCGCATATAGGTGGCGGGAATACGCATTTGTGCTTGATGAGCCATGACGCACCTCTTAAACAATAGCCTGGCTACGGCCAGGCTATTCGCTATTCATTACCCCCTTACCATCGCGCTGAGACGACTAGGCAACGGAGGATTCCAAAAAGTCCTGAGCAAAACGCTGCAGCACGCCACCGGCAGAATAGATGGTCACTTCTTCGGCCGTATCCAATCGGCAAACCACTGGCACGCGCTCGGTGCTACCACTGGTGCGGTGAATGACTAGGGTGAGCATGGCGCGCGGTTCGGGCGTGCCTTCCACATCGAAGACTTCCGTGCCGTCCAACTCTAGGGTTTTCCGCGTGGTCCCTTCCTCGAACTGCAGCGGCATAACACCCATACCGATCAGGTTCGTGCGGTGAATACGCTCAAAGCCCTCGGCGACGATGGCCTCTACCCCCGCAAGGGCAACGCCTTTGGCCGCCCAGTCACGGGATGAGCCTTGGCCGTAATCCGCTCCGGCAATAATAATCAGCGGCTGCTTGCGGGCCATATAGGTCTCGATGGCTTCCCACATGCGGGTCACTTTACCCTCCGGCTCGATCCGCGCCAGCGACCCCTGCAGCACCTTGCCCTGCTCGTCGTGGACCATTTCGTTGAACAGTTTCGGGTTCGCCAACGTTGCCCGCTGGGCGGTCAGGTGATCACCGCGGTGGGTGGCGTAGGAGTTAAAGTCCTCCTCCGGCAGGCCCATTTTGTGCAAGTACTCCCCCGCTGCGCTATCGAGCATGATGGCATTGGAGGGCGAGAGGTGGTCGGTGGTGATGTTGTCCGGCAGAATCGCCAGCGGGCGCATGCCCTTCAGCCCACGCTCTTTCGCCATGTTGCCTTCCCAATAGGGCGGGCGGCGAATGTAGGTGCTCTGGGGCCGCCATTCGTAGAGCGGGCTTACCTGCGTACGCGCACTTTTATCCAGATCGAACATCGGGATATAGGTTTGGCGGAACTGCTCGGGCTTCACCGACGACTTCACGATGGCATCGATTTCGCTATCGTCGGGCCAGATGTCCTTGAGGGTGATCGGATTACCCTGCGTGTCATACCCCAGCACGTCTTTTTCGATATCAAAGCGAATGGTGCCTGCGATGGCATACGCCACCACCAACGGCGGTGAGGCCAAAAACGCCTGCTTGGCGTAGGGGTGGATACGCCCGTCAAAGTTTCGGTTGCCGGAGAGCACTGCCGTGGCGTACAGGTCGCGGTCAATGATTTCCTGCTGGATGTGCGGCTCCAGCGCACCAGACATCCCGTTACAGGTGGTACAGGCGTAGGCCACCACACCAAAGCCGAGGTTTTCCAACTCATCCATCAAGTGCGCTTCTTCTAAGTACATCTTGACGGTTTTGGAGCCAGGGGCCAGCGACGACTTCACCCACGGTTTGCGGGTCAGCCCTAACCGGTTGGCGTTGCGAGCAATCAACCCAGCCGCCACCATATTGCGCGGGTTAGACGTGTTGGTGCAGCTGGTGATGGCGGCAATAATCACCGCACCATCCGGCATTCTGCCTGCCTGCTCATCGGCCCGGGCTTTATCCAAGTCGATGGCGATACCCCGCTTTGCCAGCTCGGAAGTAGGCAGGTGGGCATGGGGGTTAGAAGGGCCAGCCAACGTGCGCTCCACGCTTGAGAGATCAAACGTCAATACCCGTTCGTAATAGGCACTCTTGAGATCATCTGCCCATAGCCCAGTATGCTTGGCATACGCTTCCACCAGCGCGACTTGCTCATCTTCACGCCCAGTGAGCTTGAGATACTCAATGGTTTGGTTATCGATGTAGAACATCGCCGCCGTAGCACCATACTCCGGCGTCATATTGGAAATCGTGGCGCGGTCGCCCACGGTCAGCGCGTCAGCGCCTTCGCCGTAGAACTCTAAGTAAGCGCCCACTACGCGCTCTTTACGCAGAAACTCGGTAATCGCCAGCACCATATCCGTGCCGGTAATCCCCGGCTGTAGTTTGCCGGTAAGCTCGACCCCGACAATATCCGGCAGGCGCATCATGGAGGCGCGACCAAGCATGACGCTCTCTGCCTCTAAACCACCCACCCCCACAGAGATTACCCCGAGCGCATCTACCATGGGCGTATGGCTGTCGGTACCCACACATGTATCTGGATAGGCAATACGCACGCCCTGCTCATCAGGGCGGCACTGCACCACTGGGGACATCTTCTCCAGGTTGATCTGGTGCATGATGCCGTTG
>Ga0114908_1001187_pt1 | contig 13364 bp, 21 predicted proteins | sample MalvireepMed_s17_FD_87292 | JGI IMG/M metagenome (GOLD analysis project Ga0114908, IMG submission 87292) | Marine viral communities from the Global Malaspina Expedition - Malaspina viral metaG DeepMed_s17 | ecosystem: Environmental > Aquatic > Marine > Oceanic | place: Mediterranean Sea... | reverse complement strand
GGTGGGTAGTGGGCTGGGATCGGGGGCGTCATCCTCAGTAATCCACATATCGTTTTTTAGTGCGCCGCCTAAACCTACTTGTTGCATCTTTAGTCTTCGTCCTCCTTATACATTCTTTGTTTTAAAATATGTGACAAATTATCTCTGGCCCATTCAATACCTGAAATAGAACCTACAACTTGTCTGTAATGTGAATAGTCTTCCGCAATGCCTTGAGATAAAGATACACGTAATCTATTTATCTCTTGTCCGTATTCAGAAATAACTTCATCCCAAATATCAGCCACTACTTCTTTTCACCTTTTTCATCAGCTTTCCAAGAATAATCATCCCATTCATTTAGAGCAGAACGAATATTGCGACCACCTGTAATGTCATTTGCATAGGCATCGCCAAAGCTTTTCCCGGTATCCTTTACGTTTTCAGGATAACCTTTTCCTTTACTCATCATTAGTCTTCTCCTTCCACAAGTTTTGCTAATAGTGTTTCAGCGTGTCTTTGATTAGTATTTTCTTCTTTCTCGCTCATTTCCATAAGTCTGGAAAGATTATTCATTTCATTTAGTTTCAATTCTTTTTCCGTAACTTGTTGATCTTTTACTATATCATGTAAAAGTTTTTGAGCTACCTGTTGATCTTGCATTTCAGTTTTATTCTGTTCCATAGTTATCTTAGCAAGTAGATCCAAGGACTTCATGGTTTCTTTACTTATGCGATCAGCTTCAGCTTTCTCTCTTTTAAATACCATATTACTATTATTTTTATTAATGTCAAGTAGCTGTGCATTTTCTTTTATATCAAGTTCTTTTACTTTAAGATTAAACTCAGCATTCTGTACAGCCGCATTAACTTTTAGTTTTTCTTTCTCAAGTTCAACTTTAGTCTGTTCAAGAGAAACAAGCTGTTGTTCAGGAGACTGCGCTTGTCCCATTGCCTGATTAGCATTAAGAACCTGTTGAGCAGCCTGTGCCATAATCATTTCCATTGCTGTTGGATTCTGGGCTGCTTCAGGACCAGCCTGTTCCATACCAGTTCTGGTCATACCATTTATCTGTTCCTGATATTTCATAACAGAATGTTCTTGTATATTAGCTTCCAGAATAGGGCGTAGTCTTTGCATAACAGGATTAGAGCCATTCATAGGATCTTGCATATATGCCATCTTTACCTGTATATGTGCATCATGGTTCTGACCGGGGAATGCTGCAATAGGCATCCCCTTTGTTGCAGCCATAATATCAGATACCGGATCAAGCTGTTGTGGTTGTAGTTTTGGTGGTAGAATTTCTTCTACGTTTGGCATATTAGCTGCATTAAGAATAGTTCTATTCAAAGCTTCCAGATTAAACATACCCGGTGGTGACTGCTGCGCCATTTGCAGAGCCATGTTTGCAAGCATCATACGATGAGCATTACTGGGAATATTAGGATCAGATACAGGAATAATATCTACCCGACCATCAAAATCCTTTTTAAATATATTACGGCTTTCAAAGGGTACATCATATGGATATTCCGAGGGAAGATAATCATAATCAATCCGTGCAAGAATACGAAACTCATCTTTTTGAGATTTATGTAACCGCTTATGTATTGAAGAAAAGAACTTACTGCTTGCTTCAAGCAAAGCCATAGTGGTTCCAACGGGTCCATAGGAGGCAGCATCAGAGATAACTTGCTCCGTACTGTCCGCAAACTTCTGACCAGCAGTAGCTACGAAGTTCAGCATTTGGAATAGAGTAGAGGAAGGCTCTTTATAGGGAAGGGGAACAATAGCCTTTGACAAATCTACTCCAATAGCTTCAACCTCCTTGAACTCGCCGGGAGATATAGGATCGTTTTCGTTTACCATCCTAACTCCCTTGGCCTTAAACCCTCCCGGTAAATTTGCAAATTGCCCTGCGTCTACTAGGGATCTCATTGCGGCAGTGGCAGTCATAGTCAAATTACCAAGGAAATGTATAAGACCTAATCCGTAGAAGCCGAAACCGGGAACGAACTTATAATGAACAAAATGATTTTGTTTCTCTTTCGTTGGATCGTCCTGTTTATAGTTTCTACGAATACTTAGTATCTGTTGTGTCTTTTCTTCAACAGTCACAATATATGGAAGAGACTCTTCGTCATCTTCCAAATTCAAATAACAATGTTGTTCCAGAAGAACATACTGTGGATCATTCTCATAGCTGGGAGACAACCCAAGAATATTGTCCATTTTCTCAGTAAAAGCTGAAACATTAAATTGAGAGGGCATCCCAATATTTAAATCTCTGTAAGCTCCTGCTGCAATATCTCTTTGAAACTCTACTGAACTTTTATAAATAACATGCGTACATCTTTCTGAACTTCTAAGATCAGAAGCAAAGTAAGAAATATAAAACTGATCAATCGGTATAAACTCTGATACCGGACGTTTCAGAACTGAGCTATAATAAACTTTTTTAAATGCCGACCCAATCAACGGTAGATGAAACAACATTCTTTCAAACTCGTCAAAGTATTCTGGCATCTGTTCTGTAAGCTGATAGTTCATAAAGTTCTGAACACGGTTAGCTTGCATTTCTTTATCAGGTGTGCTGCTACCCAGAATATTTGCTTTTATAGGACCATTCGGGGGAAACAGTTCTGAGGAAGCCTTGGCTTGAAACTTAACAGCAGATTCTATTAAAAGGGGATGTACTGCCGTACATGCCCCCTGAAATGGCTCAGTACCATCTTCAACCTTCAAACCAAGTAGATCAAAGCCACGTTCAAACATGGACTCCCAATCTGCACGGGAATCTTTATCAGCCATAAAGTTATCTACAATTTCTGCACCAATCTCCTGAAGAACATCTTCTTCAATATCTTCAGCCAAGTTAGTATACCATTCGGTAATATCTTCATCACCACTCATCTCTATTTCCTGAGAAAAGTCTACCATAACACCACCATCAGGTTCTACCTCAAAGGTAGCTTCTGTAGTTTCTTCTGGCGTGGGAAGATTAATTACATTAGATGTAGCTTCCGTTATTGCTTCAAATGGGTTTTGTTCAATTGCCATTTATTTAATTTCCTCTTTCATATACAAAGCCTGATTCTCTTTCTGCTGTTGCAGCAGGACCGCTTTGTTTATCTTTATCTATAACTGCTTGAACAGCTTCTATAAACTCTTCTTCTGTTGTTGCATTTTGAATTGCTAAATAATCTGTTGCAGTAATTACACTTCCCGGCTGTTGTATCATATTTGCTACTGTGTTTAAAGTATTATTTATAACATTTGAAGATATATTAGTAGACCTAGTTACAGGCATATTAGCAACGTCTTCTATTATAGGAGCTTCACTTCCTCTGGGAGTATCTTCTACAAAAGGATCTGGATTAAAAAACGCTTCTGGAGGTAAACTACCAATATCTGTTACAACAGGATCAACAGTAGTATTAGTATTTATTATATCCATGATTGATGCTAATTCAGCATCAGACATAGGTAAAGCTGCTCTTTCTACAGCCCGATCTGCTTCTGATACTGCTGGTACTGCACTTGGTGAACTTCTTAGTCCTCCAGTTAAATCTAATGGCGGTCCAATAGGATCTGGATCAAAAAATACTTCTGGAGGTAAACTACCAATATCTGTTACAACAGGAGCTATGTCCTCTACTGTGGGTTCTGGTGATGGAAGAACTGATGCAGTAGGAAGATTATAACTACTTCCAAATTCTGCCGCTGCTTTAGAATCACCACCCATAGCATTAAAAATTGTATCTAAAACTTCTTTTGCGGCAGGGACACGATCTTCATATTCTTTTTCTACTGTTTTAACACCAACATCAAAAGCTTTTTCTACTTTTTCAAAACCGGGAATATTTTCTCTTAACGTACTTTTAAGAGAATTTAAAGCTGGTTGAATAGTATCTTTATAAATTTCTTGAGGGACACCCATAGCTACTGCTGGCATGAAAGGGCTGGTTAATGATGTAACAATACCAAGACCTTGAAACCATCCTTGTAGTGCTTCCCTATCCATGTAGTTAGATAAAGCCGAAGCTTCTGCATTCGGAGGAAGACCAAAAGCATCTCCACCTAAAAGACCTTCAACAGTATCTCCCGGCTTTGCAGCATCCAAGGTTGCTCTAATAGCACCACCTTTTGTTCCATCAAAAGCCATAAAGATATCTTGATATCTATCAGCTTCTGCTTTAGTCAAAGCAAAAGGCGCATCTGTTTCTCTACTACCTCTTAGACCTCCCATATAAGTAGGAAGACCAGCTTGTTCAAGTGTTGATAAAAAACCTCCTACTCTTGTACCAAAGCGAGGATCTTCAGGTGATATATTTGGATCAAGAACACCATATCTTTCGTCAAGCGTCATAGCTTGACTAAAAGGTGCAATAGCTTCTGTATATGCTTTTCTGTTTTCAATAGATGGATTGTATAACATATTCTGAATAACAGGATCTGCCATCATCTGTATGTTTGGTCTTTCTACATTTTCAAAATCAAATTTATCATATCTTTGTTTCTTTTCTGGTAAGAACCTAGGTGGTCTATATTTTTTTGTTTCGTAAGGATCTTCTTCTTCTAACCCTCTTTGTGTAAGATATCCAAATGTAGTTTCTACAGGTATTCCAAATGAATTTAATACTGCACTTGCAGGAGCATATCCTTTTTCTTCAACTTGGCCTAATAAAGTTGAAAAGAGGTCTTTACTTAAAAAACCTTTAGCTCCCCCTACTTTACCGTCTTTTTTACCAACACCAAAAAAATCTGTATATTCTTCTGCTCTACTTTTAAATGCCGGCACTCTGCTATATATTCCTGCCATTCTGTCTTCATAAGCTTGTTGAGCGGCTTCTCTGTCTGCTTGTTCTTTAGCCGCACGAGCATCTTCTACATTAAAACCAAAATCTCTTGGATCGCCTCTCATACCGGAATATCCTCGACCCGGCCCATATCCGTAATCAACACCTATATCTTCACCAGCAACACCAGCATTAGGATCACCCATACCTCCAGTAGCATCATCCGCTTCACCAGAACCATAGCCACCCATACCTTCACCCATGTCAATATAAGCAGGAACGCCTTTGGTTCCTTCCATAGGTTTACCAGCGCCGCCCATAAATTTAAGGATATCACTTTCAGAGTCTGTGATATAGGCGAGTTTGTGGGGTTGTCCCTTAATATTCTTTTTTCTTGGTAAGGAAGTAAGTCCTGCCATAATATTCCCCATTGGTTTCCTTCTATTATAACATACTTATGCGGCAAAGTTCCAATAAGTTGTTTTTTTCTGTGTTGGCTCATCTTCCCACTCAGGATCTTCTGGATGTTCAAGATGCCAAGAGTCTCGTAAATAGTGTATTGCCATAACCAGCGCATCAACCTGATCATCATGTGCAGCGTTGGGGAACTTTAATAGTTCGTCCACTAACCCGTCTGCCCACTTCTTTCCCTTGGGAACCCAGACTCTTCCTGCTTCTATCATAGGGCTGGCTGAATAAACTCTGGATACCTTATCCCGATCCGGCATATATTCCTGCACAGGTAATCCAGATCGTCTTAAATCCTGCAAGAGTGATTGACCGCTGGCTTTCTTTTCAATAATACATACATCTGGATGGTGTCTGTTATAAAGCTCATGTGCCTTTCTGCGTAACTCTGGATACTCCAGCCTTTCTCGCACATTACCCAGAAGTATTAAATGTGATACAAACTCTTCTAATCCATCTTCTGTTTGATTATACATGGAGAATATACCCCATGTCTGTATCACGCTATAGTCTGCCGTAGTTCTGGTAGAGAAAGCAGTATCATATGTTTGTATTACAAAGTCACAGGTAGGGGGATCTCCGTAGTTCCACTCTTTTAACCATTGCTTTTTTATTAAACCTCCCTCTTCCGGGGTAGGGTCTTGCATATAAAGCGAGTTCCAGTAGCGACTACCATTACTTGCACGTATCTCATTCTCATCTATTTTTAATAACTCACTAGTTTTCCATTCTGGAAAGTAGCTACCACCCTCTTCCATACCAAGTAACTCGGCAGCTTCTGTGTCTAACCATGCAGGTATGCGTATGACTTCCCAAGGTATTGTGTCATACTCATCCATCTCTTCCTGTTGTTTTAAAAGCCATCCGCACAGATCATCATAGTGATAGCGTGTGTTAATGATAACAATAGAACCATTAGGCATAATACGTGTTCGTAAACCGGCAGGATACCATTCTTTTACATACCTGCGTCCAGCTTCAGAATAGGAATCTTCCTCGGACATTACGTCATCAAGGATAGCTATGTGTGCGCCCCGACCAGCAATCTGGGATCTAACACCCGCAGCGTAATACATACCTCCTTGATTTGTCTTCCATTTACCCGCAGCACGAACATCGCTTCGCAGGGAGACACCCTTGAATATGTTTGTAAATTGTTCTGTATTAACAATATCCCGAACACTACGACCAAAGTCACTTGATAGCTGGTCACTATGAGACACAGTAAGTATCTCATGTTCAGGGTTTCTGCCGATATACCAAGCAGGGAATAGTTTTGAACAGATGACAGACTTTGAAGATCGTGGTGGTAAGAACACCATTAATCTTTTTATTTCACCTGATTCAAGCATCTTTAACTTATTTGATATAAGTTCTATGTGACGCCCCATGCGCCAATCAGACACAAGAGTAGGTGCCATCAAGCGGACAAAAGTAAGAAAGTCGTTTTTACTTTCTTCTATAACTTTTGTTTCAAGAAGAGCATTGAGCTTTATAAGCGAAGCTAGATAGTTTTCATTAATCTCTGTCATTCTATGTAGTATTATAACACATCTTTAAAGATATTACAAGATAGATAAAGAAAATAATAATAATAGTTATAAAGATCTTTAAAGATAGGCCCAAAAAATAATTATATTGACCCTTGTATTTTTGGTAAATATATGACAGTGTGGTTCATACATATAGCAAAAGATAGGAATTTTTTGTATAGGGTATATGTATACTATCTATGTATAGTGCCGTCTGAGATTAAGAGATACCTTACTTGTCATCTACCGCCTAGAATACTAAGTCGGCTGCCTTCGCCCCTTTAATGAGGGGCGTCGTTGCCTTTCATTCTTTTATCTTAATCCTAGGAGAAAGTTATGACTACATCTAACACTGCTACCCAACTTGGTACTGTGAATCTTAACTCTGTTGACAGTAAGACACTGGTAGAAGTCATCATGCATCTTAAAGCTGAGAATGATGCTCTAAAGGCTAGAGGGCAAGCCGAACCCGGCACTGCTTGGCTCAACACTCCCGGCCCTAACTTCAGGATCTCGGATGCACAGAAAGCTAAAGGCTTTCAAACTGTGACAGATATGGTACTAGATCAGGACTACAAGAAAGGAGAGATCATGACTATAACTTTTTGGAAATCTCCTAATGCTCCTGCTAATGCCCTTGGCCGCTTAACTACTCAACCTAAATGGACAGGAGAGGAGCCTGTGGCTACTGACGACGACGAACTAACCGCACTTTAATCTAACTGGGAGGGGCTTCGGTCCCTCCCTAACCTTTGGGAGTTTGACATGACTGCACGTATGTTCTGCTTAACGCTTTTAATCCTGTCCATTGTTGCAATGATAATGGTAAACGATAGATTTCTAATCGGTAACGTAGGAATACTGTGGCTTGCAGTATCACATCTGTTGTTTGGTAGCATCATTTATTCTATACGAAACATCTTGAAAGACTAAGGAGACAAGGGAGGAGCTTCGGCTCTTCCTTTTTTTTAAAGTTTATATCTTTAGCCTCCAAAAAAATGCATATATCTGTAGCAATCAAAAAAATGCAGCAAATAATACTACAAAGTCTTGTGATTTCATCCTCTGTGTGTCTATGTTGCAGAAATACAACACCTCATATATCTGTAGCATTACAAAAAACACAATAGATTACAACATCTTACACACTGTTGCATATATATCACAGTCTTAATATATTTTATAGATTATCATCATTAATGTATATACTGAAGAGTACCATGATGATAGCTTTGATGAACTCTATCGCTCTTGAAACACCCACTCCGTTGAGGGCGTTTCATCCGCTTGTTGTCTATTTATAGGAGATATGATATGTCATTTGATTTAGTTGTTGCTGGCAGTAGAGACTTTATGCATTATGATTTGTTAGAGAAGACATTGGATAAACTGTTAGTAAACAGGGTTGATGAAGGTGTGAGAATAATAAGTGGAACAGCTAGAGGGGCTGATGAGTTAGGACAAATGTATGCAGATAAGAAAGGCTATGATGTAATATTAAAGCCAGCTAAATGGAATCTGCATGGTAGGTCAGCAGGATATAAAAGAAATGTAGAGATGGCAGACATAGCTGATGCTGTTATATGTTTCTGGGATGGTAGATCCAGAGGCACTAAGCATATGATAGATATTAGTGAGTCAAAGGATATACCATTACGTGTAATAAGATTTTAATAATCGCTCCACCACCCCCCTCTTTGAGGGGCGTTGTCGCTTCTCAATCTTTATTAACCTTAAGGAGAGTTAAATGACTATTCTCAAAGGATTTGTACTAGATTTGTACAGATATCGTAGAGCAATTCTGCTCTATGATTAATATAAGGAGACACACTATGGTTAATAACGACCCAATTGTCTATTGTGAATCTATCAATAAGGAAACTCTTGTTCCTTTGAATCAGGGTTCAACTTCAGACATTGTGGCACATGCTTCACTCAATAATAATAACATTGATGTAGCTGTGAGTTGTATTGACGAGTTCAAGCGTCGGTATGATAATAATATTAAGACTGATAAGGCAGGACGTGCTGAAAAGAATCAGCATGCGATGAACTTTATTCGTCGGAATATTATTAAGTCCTAGTAACCATATACTAAAAGATAGAGGGGCGTGTAGCGTTTGTCCCTCTATCTTACTTTATCTTATGGAGAGTCTGGTTGAGTGAATGTTGTAAACCTATGAAGGCATGACTATCATGTTGGAGGTCTGTACACTGCAACAAGGTGAGTACAGTCACCTAACAGAGGGTTCAATTCCCTCTCTTTCCAGCTTACTTACAAGCAAATATTATCTGTTAAGGAGACAATAATGAGTTTAGATTATAGAATTGAGAGTGCCAGAGAAGATATGTTCTGGAGTTTCTTTGATGAGATCCGAAAAGAATTAATAGCTGATGGTATGGATGAACTTGAAGCAGATGAACATGCAAAAGATATGGCACAGGAGAAGCTAGATGGAATATGATTTTAAATCAATGGCTCAACCTATCTTAACTGTTGAAGAGTTTAAAGAGCTACAAGAAATGAAAGGTATAGAACTATCTCAAACTGATTTGTTCTTAACATATAATAAATATATAACACATGCAAAAAAATTTAATAAAGCTTATGGAGATATAGAAAATGTCTGACTATGCACAGAACGAAAAAGATTTTCAAGAACAGGTATTTGATTATCTTGATGAACTAAGAGAGGTTGGAGTAACTAATATGTTTGGTGCTACTCCATATATTACTTCTGTTTTTGGTATTGATAGATTTGAAGCAAATAATCTTTTAAAAAATTGGATGAAGACATCTCCAAGAGAGAGGAACAAATGAAATGGTTACTTATTATATTAACTGGATTTGTTATATCATTTTGTATTAATCCTGTAAAAGCAAGCGAAGGATTAACAGATGAAGAATATGAAGAAAGACAATGCTTAGTAGAAGCTATATACTTTGAAGCTAGATCAGAGTCAATACTTGCACAGCTTGCAATAGCTAACGTAATACTTGAACGAGTTAAGTTAGCAAACTTTCCCAACACAGTATGTAAAGTAGTAAAACAAGGACGGTATTATAAAGGCCATCCAATACGACATAAGTGTGCGTTCTCTTACTGGTGTGATGGTAAGTCAGAAAAAATGTACAATAATAAAGCTAAACAAAATGCTATAAAAGTAGCAGCTATGGCAGCTAGTGGCATTCTTGTAGACCAAACGCTTTATTCTACACACTATCATGCTACTTATGTTAATCCTTACTGGGCATCTAACGAAAGGTTTGAAATAATTGCACAAATAGACTCACATATATTCTATATACAACATTAAAGACCAAACATAACTTACGTAACATGAAAAGGTAACACAATGAAATGTAAAGATTGTGAACGAACAGCTACTTCTATTTATTATAATATTTATTATTGTTCGGTGTGTATGTTAAAACTTTTAAAAAGATTGGATAAATAAGTATGCAAGATAAAATTAGAATAATATATAAAGAAAAAAATAAATGGGTAGTAAAACATTCTGATGGACATACTACATATCATAAAACTAAAAAGGCTGCTAAAGAATACGAACATACCTTACTAGTATTTGATCCATTCTTTGAGGAATTTAAAAATGATACTGCCTGAGTATAATCCTTTTTATTACAAGCCCTTACCAAAAGAAATAACAATACAAGAGAGTGACATAGAAGGTCTAGGTATATTTGCTACAATGAATATTTTAGAAGGAAAAGATTTAGGTAAAACACATATCAAAGTACCTCAGTTCAATGGTTTTATTAGAACACCTATTGGTGGTTTTATAAATCATGCTGATAAACCTAACTGTGAATTACAAAATGTTCATGATTGGGATGATACCCAAATATATAATATAGTTACTATTAAAGATATAAAAAAAGGAGATGAGCTTACAATTAATTATTACGAGTAGTTCGCCAACGCCCCTTCTCTTGAGGGGCGCTGTCTCTCTTACATCTTAACCTATGGAGATATAATATGTTTGCTACTGATTTAGTAAAAGAACTAAAGACAGAACGTAAAGTATATTTAGTAACACCAAAAGATAAATTATATTATGCCCTTGAAATAATTGATTGTAATAGAAACGTACTTCAAAGTAATGTAAATGCCTTGAAAAAATCTATCGAAAAAAATAATGCACTGTATCTAAAACCAATAACAATAGATAATGAATACTATATCATTGATGGTCAAACAAGATACAGAGCCTGTCAAGAACTTAATATGCCTTTCTATGTGGACATTGTAAACTCAATGGAATGGTCTAATGAAGACCTTATATCTATTAATACAACACAGCGTAACTGGAAACTTCAAGATTATTTACGTTACTATGTAAAGTTTAATACAGATTCTTATATAGCTTTTGAACAGTTTCTTAAACTACATAAACATATAACAATACAAATGTTAATTGCTATATTTAATAAAACAAATTCTAGATCTCATTTAAATAGTAAGATATTTAAAAATGGTGAACTAAAATATGATAATTCAAATAAAAGTACTATACTTGAATGGCTTGGTTGGCTACATCAAATAAATGAAGCTCCCTTTTATCCATCATTAAATGATAGGACAAAAAGAAATCAAGAGTTTCAATGTTCATTACTTAAAAAGTTTCAATCTCCTAATTGGGATAACTGTAAATTTGTCAGACTGTTATCTGAATATCCTCATCAATTAAATAAACTAAAAAGAATAACTGACTTTGATCAGGAGATAGAAGATATTTATATGAGTGCCTGATCGGTAAAGACCCCTTCTTGTGAGGGGTCTTTCCCTCTTTATATAGGAGATACAAATGGAATACCGAGTAACGAAAAAAAGTCTTCAGAAAAAAGTAGATCTTTTAAATAAAAAAATAAGAATAAATGTTTTAAAGGTTGAGCTAGATCATGCCGCATGTTATGGTGGCTATGCTTTAATAGACTATAATGGATCACATCCTCTTACACCCCGTATGGCACCAAGAGAAATGAATCAGTATCTTGAAGGTGCATTAGATTGGATAACAGAATGAATGCTTGGTGGGATATTCTTGATGGAGATGAAAATGAAAGATAAATTATGGGTTTTTGATACTCAACAATATCTAGAAATTTATGCTCCCACATTAAAAGAAGCTCAAGAATAAGTCAAAGAAACCGAAAAAGAAACAGGTCTTGAGTTTACACTTCATTGGGAGTGGGAAACTTATCAAAAAGAAGTTCATATAACAGGACCATGTACAGTAAAATATAGTCCTGATAAACCACTCTTTTGTGGTGCAGAAGTCTGGATAAACACTGAATCAGAAGTAGAGATCATAGAATGAAACTATTTAGATTACACCAGAACATCAACACAGGTTACGACACCTACGATAGTGCCGTGGTGGTTGCTGATAGTGCAGCAGAAGCACAGCAGATACACCCCAACGGTGGGTCAGGTGATTTTAGTATGTATGATAGTTGGGTAGCGTATCCCGGCCTTGTAAAAGTAATGTATTTAGGTGAGGTCGTGGGTGAACCAGACAATGATATCTATCCCGGTGCTATAATTTGTGCATCATTTAACGCAGGATAAATAGGAGTTTAATCTAATGACTAAGAAATATCAGTGGAACTATTCTACGGACGATAAGTATAGTTATACTTTAGAAGAATACATTCTTAAAGTGCATGATATTATTGTTGACACAGTAGAACATATAGAAAACTGTGAGGGTGACATGTTGATGTCAGAGTACAGAAAACTAATTGATGGTTCTTGGCGATTGGAACACTTAAAGAAACAGATAGAGGGAGGAGAAATAAAATGAACTCAGATAAATTTAAAAGATTTGTATTAGAATCATGGTATGATGGTATGGATGCACAAGATATAGCAAACAGCCCAACATCTAAAAGATTATATGCTGAAAATTCAAGAGGAAAATTAACAAAAAATGTAATCATTGGTATTGTTAATCGTAATGGTGGAACATTTAAAAAGGGTATGAAATCTGAAACTTATCAAAGCAAAGTTAAAGAAAAAATTTCTTTTATAGAAATAGGTAAACAAATAGAACAAGAACAATTAAAAATAAAAATGAAAAAAGAAAGAAGTAAATACAGAGAACGTAAGTGTTTAACCTGTCAAGAAAAAAGTATAATGGAAAAAAATATGTTTATATGTAAAACATGTAAAGAAAATAATACTAGATATGGAAATGTAGATACTTACGAAGTTCATACATATTAGTTCGGCAAAGCCCCTTACAACGAGGGGCTTTCCCTCACTTTAATGGAGATTGATATGGCTATACCTAAGTTTAAAACAAAACAAGAAATTCTTGACTATGCTTTTAACGGTTCTGATCCTTGGATTGTACCTATGATACGACATAAGATTGAGCAAAGCGGTGCTTCTTTAAGTGTAGTTGATGTTAATAATTACATTGAAAAAGAACTTAAATCTTTTCAAAACGATTATGATGATTGGTTAGATAATCATGGCTAAAAAAGCTACAAGTACATACGATCCTAATTTACATCGGATTAAAAAAAGAACATCAATAGGATATAGTGTTAGAT
>Ga0114908_1001147_pt1 | contig 13611 bp, 12 predicted proteins | sample MalvireepMed_s17_FD_87292 | JGI IMG/M metagenome (GOLD analysis project Ga0114908, IMG submission 87292) | Marine viral communities from the Global Malaspina Expedition - Malaspina viral metaG DeepMed_s17 | ecosystem: Environmental > Aquatic > Marine > Oceanic | place: Mediterranean Sea... | reverse complement strand
ATATTATTCCACTCCTTAAAATTGAGCAATATGACGGCAAGATGATCACCATTAATACCTCAAAGATTCCTGTAGGGAATACATATCGCGAAAAATTGAAAGACTATTTGAATGATAATAGACTCTAGAAATCTTTAACATTCATCATAGATAGTGAGCGAAGCCTACGCGCAACTTTAATAAGTTAATAGGCTAGCAATCTTATTTAAATCTAATGGATGTTTTTTGGGGTATTTAATCAAGTAGTTTATTGATATTTCCGTTGATAGATTTCATTTTTTGAGATTCTTCAGCTCTGATTGACGTTTTTTTTTGAATTCGTAAATAACTCTTTTTTAATTATCAACAGCTGCTTCCTTTTGTAGCCTTTTATTTGATGCGAAATATTGCGATCTAACAGCAATTGATATGAGCATTTATATTATCCACAGATTTAATTATAACCCTTTTTTGACTACTTGTTTTTGCTAGCTTAAGATCAGGTTAACAGATGCTTAAATAGCTATTAGAGTGAAATCTTAAAAAGAAATGATTATCCCGGATAGCCTTCTTACAAGCCTCTGGATATACCGGAAAACTTAACGTATAACCATTCTTAAAATCAAGTACTATGAAAAAACTTGTATCTATTGGAACTCTAGTCCTAAGCCTTTTTTTTAGTCTTAGCGCTTCCGCACAAATTGGAGGAATCGAAGATTCAGTAGCCGAAATCTCGGATACCATTCGATCGATATTTCCCATCTTACTGGGAGTGATCTTTTTAGTAGGTTTCCTTTCTAATGCCGGACCTTTCTTTGGTGAAAATGCCGAACTGAAAAACGGTATAAGCCGTTTGCTCGTTTTTGTATTGATCACCGGTGCCGTAGTCGGCATCTTTACCTACCTGATCGGAATGGCCGTATAATCTATTTTCATCATTACTATGAAAACCTATACACCATACCGTGATATCCGAAAAGAGGCGCTCATCTTTGGGCTTCCGGTGTATCTGTTTGCGCTGCAAATGATTGCCGTGATCGTGGGCCTGCTTGCCATTATCTTCGCCTTTGGATGGATGAGTATTTTGATCGGGTGCAGTGGGAACTTTCTGCTGTACCTGATGCTCATCAATCTGAAAAAACTATCTGCCCGTATTCAGGTTTTTCAAGTGTTTCCAAGGCATATCAGTACCAAACAACTCAAGCCTAATCATTTTATGATCCGAACTTATGAATCTCTATAAATATCCTCCGATTGCCAGTAGTTTGGGTAATGCTGTGTTTTTGGCCAATGGCAATTTCTGCCTGGCCTATCAGGTAGTGCTTCCCGAAGTATATTCTCTTGCGGAAGCGGATTTTGACCAGCTTCATACTTGCTGGTTTCAGGCCATTAAAGGCCTGCCCGTGGGAACGATTATTCATAAACAGGATGTATACCTGAAAAAAGCCTATACTGCTGAAGATCTTCCTAAGGACTCGTTCCTGCAAAAGGCAACGCATCGCTATTTTAAAGGAAGACAGTACCTAAATCATCAATGCCTGTTATTCTTTAGCCTGCCAAAGAATAATAAACTGGCAAAATCCGCTTATATCAATCCTTTTGCAAAACTTTCTAAAAATAAGCTGGATCAATCCAATAAGGAATGGAAAATCTTTGAACGTCAGGTTAACGATGTGGTAGGCTATCTCAATCAGACCGCTAAAATTCAGGTTATAAAAATGACTTCACCAGCTGTTACTAAGTTTAGTCGGGATTTTTGGAATGGGTTTATTGATGACCATGATACCGATATACAGGTATCATCAAATGATCTACTTATGGGAAATCAATACGTCCAAACTATGGTGCTACAGCATGAATCCTGTTTTCAGGATGAACTGAAAACTTCACGTCCCCATGCGGAATTTACAGCGGATGATTTTAGTTTTTATCAGGGCTTTATGGATGGTTTTGGATTACAACTTTACGAACATCATATCGTAAACCAAATGCTATGGATAGAGGATACTAAAAAATGGCAAGGCCAGCTGGAAAAACAAATTGAATCGCTGAAAAAAAGCGCCAATTTCGGTTCCCAGAACCTGATTACCTGCGAAAAACTCCAACAGGTACTCGATCAAATTGTACGTGATGAACAATCGCGACTGGTACGGGGACAGTTTAATGTAATGTACTGGCACATAGAAAAAGAACAATTAAAAGAAATCACTGGTAAGCTTATGGCAGAATGCAAACAACTGGATATTCGACCTTATATGCCTTCCGGGGAAGCATTGGCGCATTATGTGTTCAATAGTTATTTTGGATTTACCTCTAATTTCGGAGCAGAGGATACCTATGTTACCGATCTTAAACATGCACTCTGCCTTTGGATGCATACCGGCAACTATATCTCAGATGCTACTGGTGTAATCTTTAATGAACGCCAATATAACCTACCCGTGAAAAAGGATGTTTGGGATGAATCTAAAAAACGAATTAAAGCAAGAAATTTTGCCATTTTTGCGCCCACCGGAGAAGGGAAATCCTTTCTGGCCAATAATATCCTACGACAGTATTTTGAGGAAAGAATCCGTTTGGTTATTATCGATTTGGGAGGATCCTATGCGAAATTTGCTAAGCTTTATCCCCAGGAGCATCTAATATTACGTTATGAACCCGGAAAATCTTTAGGGATCAATCCGTTTTATTGTGAGAGTGGTATACCTTCCCCGGAACTTCTGGAAGAACTTAGTATTTTTTTATTAGAGTTGACGGCTTTCGATACCAATTCAAAAGCCCAAAGTGTGAGCCTTAAAAACTGGTTAAGACATTATTATAAGTCTACAAGTGCTCCCTATAACTTACAGGCATTCTATGATTTTCTATTCGACCTTGATTCCGGTACCTACGGGAAAGACAATGCTGTAAGTCCCAATCATATACTTCGGGATGTTCAATCAGGGACGGATAGCATTTTTTTGGATCGTAAACGCTTTCTGCATATTCTCTCTGAATATGTTGGCAGTGGGATCTATAGCTATTTGTTTCAACCGGGAGTTCAAAATTATCGTTTGGAAGATAAACGATTGATCATATTTGAGTTGGATGAAGTTCGGGATAATAAAGAAATTCTGGGCATCATGCTAAAACTCATCAAAACAGCCGTACAGGGTTCCATCTGGAGTCAGCGGGAAGAAAAAGGAATTATCCTTTTTGATGAGTTTGCTAAACAATTGAAATTCCCCAATGTTCTGGAAAGTGTGGAATTCTATTACCAGGCTATCCGAAAACAAAATGGCGCCATAGGCATTATCCTGCAGTCCATAAATCAATTGCCTGCCAATAGCACGGCAGCAAGTATTCTGGAAAATACACAGGTGATCTATAGCCTGCGCAATGAAAAAGGCTATGAGGAGCTGGTGCATCGTTTAAAACTTTCTTCTCATGATCATAATCAGCTAAAATCCATCACCAACAACCTGAGTGGAAAACAAAAGTACACGGAGGTATTTATAAAGATCGGAAAAGAAAGTAATGTGTACCGCCTGGAAGTTCCCCCGGAAGCCTATGCGGCTTATTTAACCGATGGAAAAGAAAATGAAGCAATTCTCAGAAATTATCAGGAGAATGGAGATATGCAAAAGGCTATTCAGGAGTTTCTATCGCCCTAATATCAAGAAACCAAATTCTATATAGTTCGCTGCCTTCTTTTCCTGATTTGATGTAATGCTATGCCTGTGTATCCAAACTACTACTGGTATTGAATATTTTAATTTTTAACCAAACTGCTATGAAAACTGTAACCCGTCAAGCTTTGAATATATTCAATCTTAATTTCTACAACCTCAATTTCTATAGTGCTGTTTTGACAAAGCTAAAAGTTTGGGGATGCCTTGCTTTAATAAGCATAGCGCCCTTTTTTTCTTCATCAGCAACAGCCCAGGGGATGCCGGTATATGATAATACCAATTTCTTAAGCCTGGCCAAACAGCTAATCGAATCGGCAAAACAAACTTCCAACCTACTCAAAACCGTTGAATTTCTGAAACAGCAAAAAGAAAATATTGAAAAGGTCAATGGAGTAGTACAGCAGCTTCAGGCCGTTCGCGAACTGACCCAAAATCATCAGCGTCTCTACGAACGCATTCGTACCGATGTCAGGGATTTGCTTGATTCGCCATTTATTCATCCTAATGAAGCCAATAGGATTTCGCGTCATTTTGAAGATATGATTGAACTTTCCCTAAAAGATCTGGATTTTATCGATCAGGTGCTTTCCAGTGATCTTCTCCGAATGAATGATAGTGATCGCACCAAAATATTGCAGCAAAAAGAACAGCAATCCAGAGCCCTTCTTGCTCAGGTAAATACACAATTGAAACGCTATAGGGATATCATTGCTTTTAGACAATTACAGGATATCCTCAACACGCGGGAGTCTCAACAGTAAACCAAATGTTCATTTTGGTGATAACAATTAATCCTTTTATACGATGAATTTAGGCTTAGAATATATTGATAGCATCTTTCAAACCCTGAAGGATAGTAGCTTTTTAAGCTATACCCTTACCGGGATGAAAACACTGGCAGTGCTGCTTTTTCTGGTAAATATTCTTAAGAAATATCAGGAAGGAGCCGCAAGACAGGAAGGAACGACCTGGGGATTACAACCAGCAGATCTGCTAAAGAATTTCGTAGTGGTGATTCTGGTGTTTTGCGCTCCGCAATTACTAAGCCTGTTGGATAGTGTACTGGTCAGTATCGAAGGGGAATTCCTGGATACCGCACCAGCGTTACTTCCTTTGCAATTGGAAGAGATGAGCGTTACAGAAGATGTTGGTGCCTTCGATGTGTTGACCCAGGCCATGACTGCACTATACGAAGCCCTGGTCTCTCCATTTTATGCGATTAAAATGATTTCCTTTGTGACCGGCCTGTTTCTTTGGCTGTTGGATTTGTTTCTCTATCCACTTTTTCTGGCGGAACGCTTCTTTATCCTCGGGCTGCTACAGGTGTTTTTTCCTTTAGTCATTAGTCTCTCCGTTTTTGAAAAGTTTCGAGGAATGGCCTATACTTTTTTTCGCCTATATGTTGCCGTTTATATGCTGGTACCGGCCTTCTTTCTGGTCAATATTTTTCTGAATAACCTCTATACAGCCATCAACGAAGATTTCTTTGGATATCTCCTCGGCCTAGCAACCGAAAATGAAATGCTTAAGCGACTGATCGAAGCGGCTTCAATTGGTTTTATAGTACTGCTGAAGTTTAAACTTTATAAGCGAGCAACCTCCTTTACATTGAGGATTTTTACTGCATAATCTCGAGATTTTGCTGTGCTGTACCACTGAATTCTAAATATTTCTATTTCAAAAAATAATCTTTAAAACCTTTGTGATGAACATTAATAAAAGTAAAGCTCCGTATCAAAATATATACTCCGTTCTACGCCTCAACCGATTGGTGAGTATCTGTGTTAGTATAGGGGCATTTATGACCTGTATATGCTCCGGCTTTTTAATCTACAAAATGCACAGGAATGCCCTTGATCATGCTTTTGCGGTAACGGGTAGCGGCCAGGTGATTCCCTTGCTGTGGGAAGAGCGTAGTCATCAGTTGGAAATCGAAGCTAAAGCGCATTTGGAGCGATTTCATTATTCTTTTTATGATCTTACTCCGGATACCTACGAAACCCAGCTGGAAAAAGCTTTATGGCTTGGCAATTCCTCGGTAGATGAAGTCTATCGGCAAAAGAAAGCGGATGGGGTCTATAATAGAATTCTTCAATATGCCCTGGTGCAAAAAGTGGATAGCATCAGTTCTACACTGGATGTAAGCCAGTCGCCATATCTCTTTAGGTCACAATTGTTCTTCAGTATTCATCGTGGCAATATTAAAGAATCTTATGAACTGCTCACTTCAGGGAAACTTCTTCCGGTTAAACGGAGTTTTCCGAAAAACCCACACGGCCTAATGATTACCGATTTCTATGAAAACCGCTTGAATAAATTATCACAATAAGCACAAGCAATTTTTAAAAAAACAATGCAATCATGAAACTCGATAAAAAGACAATTGTTTTTGGCTCGGTATTCCTTGTGATTCTCTTGTTTACACTTTCGTACACGCTTTTGGTATGGAAAAAGGAGGATACTAACGTAAAACAACTTCCCACAAATCCGAATATTCCAAGTCTGCAGGTAGAGGATAATTCATTTCGTAATCGAAGGGAAGCCGTAGATCAATTGAAAGAGAAAAAGCCTTCGGTACTGCCGAGTCTTTACGACGAAATAGAACAGTCGGAGGATTCTATCTTAAATACTGACGTTGAAAATATTTCCATATCCGATTCGATGGGACTGGAAGACAATACTGGTCAAAAGTCCTGGACAATGGACTCCTGGAGTTTTCAAAATGATCATAACAGCGATAGTATTATGAATATTAGTAGGGAAAGGGATGGTGATCAAATACAAGAATCTACTAGTATTCATAACAATGATCATTTAAATGATACTTTAAACGATACTTTGGATGATCCTTTAAGAAATGCTCCCTTCACACCAGAAGAAGTTAGGCTGCGTCAGGAAAGTTTTTTTAGTTATACGGATGTGAATACCGATGCGCAATATTCTAGAACTCACGATAGTATTCCCGTGGCGGTATTTGGAACCCAAAAAGTGGAAGCAAATTCAAGATTGGAACTTTACCTTTTAAAGGATTCGTATATCCAGGGGAAATACTATCCGGCATTTAGTCCGGTCTATGGCTTTGTGAGTTTTGGGCCGAATCGCGTCTTTTTAAAAATTACCAATATTCAGGGCGATCCGATAAGCCTCAGTGCGTATGACTTGCAAGATGGTAATGAGGGAATCTTTATCGTGAATAATTTTCGAGCCGAAGCCTCACGAGAAGTCCTCGATGATGTGATACAGGATATTAATATTCCATCCGTCCCTCAGGTAGGTGGTCTCAAGAACTTATTTCGTCGTCATAATCGCAATATTAAAGTCCACATTCTAGACCAATACCGTCTTTTTTTAAAACCTGAACCTCTTAACTAATACCTATGAAAACATTAAATAACCTTCGACTTATACCTATAAATTTCATGTATAGCTGCTGCCTCATTTGTTTTGTAATTACTGGTGGATATAGTCAGCGAGTTAGCGAGGATGTTAAATTGGATACGCTTTTTGCTAATGAACAAATGCAGGTCGCGCTATTCTTTCCTTTTTCTATAAAACAGGCGGTGACAGGTACCCCCAGAATGAGCTTTACATATAATAAAGAATATCCGCAGAAATTGGGATTATTAAAAGCACAGCCAGGAGAACCCAGTAATCTATTGGTAATTGATCAGAAAGATAATGTGTATTCCTTTATTCTAAAGTATCGAAAGGAATTGCCGGAACTTAATTATACATTTACCAGAGAGAATGCCATTATTAAACTCAGTGATGAATCAAAGTCAAAAACTGATTCCATTTCATTAAAAAAAATTAAAAAAGCTGAGGACTTTCCCTATTCGAAATCCTTTGCTCAATATCTATTAAAAAGAAGCTTACCTGTTCTTCGGAAAAAAGGGAAACAAAAAATGTGGATAATTTTACATGAGGTTCAAATCTATCAAGATAGAGCTTACCTCTCTCTGGAGCTTCTTAATAAGTCAGCCATAAGTTTTATACCAGGAAAAATTAGTGTCTTTCTTGAAAGTAGGGATCAGGGGAAAAGACATTCTGGTCAGCGGCAGAAATTGGATATTTTAGGAATTCAGAATTTCCCTGCTAAATTAGGAACAGGAGAAAAGAAAAAACTTGTGATTGTCCTTCCTAAGTTTAGTGTTCCTAAAAAATGGAAGCTAAAAATACTTATTCAGGAAGAAAATGGACGAAGGTATTGTAGTATCTGAGCAGTAAAGACCAATGATTAGGGGATATGTCGCAAAACTTTAGTAGGTAAAAAGTTTATGGAAACACCCTTTTGATCTATGATATTAACATAATATAACGCTTCCAGACTAAATTTTTACGATTCATTATCACTTCAATCTCTTATTTGTAATTATTTTCGCTGTGAAAATTGCTATGAAAAGAACTCCGGTATCTCAGGATTTTAGAAATTATAAGAGTTGAAGATAAAAAGGCTGTTAGATGTAGTTTTTTGAAATCATCTGGGAGATGGTTAAAAAAGGGAATAATATCATTTATTCCCTTTTTTATTTTTAAATCCCTGCATCACTTCTTTGGGGGATATTCCATAGCGTTCTTTAAAAGATTTGGCAAGATAACTGCGACTCCTTAAGCCAACTTTTTCCGTAATCGATATAACGGTATCTTCTCCTTTTAATAAAAGTTGCATAGCTTTTTTCAAACGGAGATCATGAATGTAACTATTGATACTTTTACCTTTAAACTTTTTGAATCCCTCCTGTAATTTATTAGCATTAACTCCACTTTCTTCTGCAATCCCTTTAATGTTTTTAAGCTCTTGAAGATTATTATGGATGTAGGTTGTAGCCCTTTGTACAGCTAGATATTCATTTCTCCCATGACGAAAAATCTCCGGTTGCTCCTGCATTTGGAAATTTAGCATCATCTGAGATAGAGCAGTAAGTGATTTTCCTCCTAGATAATTAATTCTGGGAAATCCAATTAGAGGATTTTCTAGAATTTCTTCCAAAATATTGTACACATTCACCCCATAGGTTCCCGGGATAAAGACTTCTTGTGAGGCGGAAGTATCGCCAAACAACTTTTGAAGACGAGGTTCTATAAGCTCAAAATCAAAAGCGCAATAATCTTTGTATTTTACACGATCAACCTCTAAATAACAAAATATAGTTTCTTCGTTTTCATCAAATAATAATTCTTGAATTTGGCCAAGTTTTGGAGCAATGGTATAATGTTCTAATGGCTTAATCTGATATTTAATACCTGAATCGAGTCCCGAATTAACAGAGCCTTTAAGCATATATAAAAAGCGAACTAAGCTCTGGTTCTGATGTGCCAATTCAATATTGATACGCTCCTTAAACTTAAGACTATAAATATATAGTCCTATACCATTAGGGAAATTAATACAACTAATAAAGCCATTACCATAATCTTTAGGAATAAAAATTTTATACTCGCCCAATTCTTCTTTATAACCGATTTTCATCTGGTCGGCTAATTTCGGGACGTAATCATTTACATTTTTTAGGTCTAATCGAAAGCTATTCATCATGCATTTGTTAAAAGCGCAACGAACTTAACATATATTTTACCCTCCAATGAAGCCTTTAGGCTTGAAAAAGATGGTTTTTGGTTAATAATATACTAAATATTGTTATAAAGTGCAACCCTTGATGTTTTGAGCACATTAGGTCACTTATGAATACTCAACTTCGTAGAAATGACCAGTCAAAAATTATGAATACAAAAACTATCCAATTATCGCTGCTTCTTTGTGCCATTTTAGGAACTATATACCTAAGCTTTATTTTCCCCGGTTGGATATATTACTTGATCATCCCATCCGCTATTTTAGTAAGCATTCATGTAATATATCAGATATTCCTAAAGCTTAAAAAATTAAATCAGCCCGCTAAAATAGTTCATCACAAAATGGACGCTTGCGAGCAGCCCATGGTATCTATTCATATACCGATAAGTAATGAGCCTCCAGAATTGGTGATCCGTAGTCTAAAGGCCTGTCTTTCTCAAAACTATCATAATTTTGAGGTCATCATTTTGGATAACAATACTCAGGATATTAACCTATGGAAACCAGTAGAAGATTTTTGCAGAAATCATGAAATTCTAAAGTACCATAGATATCCTAAACTTGAAGGTTTTAAAGCTGGAGCCTTAGATAAATGTATACATTTATCCGCACGTTCTTCGAAATACATTATGGTAATTGATGCTGATTACTGTTTAAAAACTTACGCCTTAAAAGAGGCTGTAAAAGAGGCTGAAATAAATAAATTAGATCTCCTACAATTTCCGCAGGCATACAGAAACATTAATTTTAGAAATGAATCTCTTGCCATGGAATACCAGCATTATTTTGATATTTATGCTGCGGCGGCTAATACCGATAAAGCAATGCTATCCACCGGAACTTTATGCCTTTTTCGTTTTGATAGTCTAAAAGAATTACCTGGATGGAAGAACTGCCAAACAATAACAGAGGATGCCGAAATTGGTCTTCAATTTATAAAGGCTGGAAAATATACTGCTTTTAGTCCAAAAATTCTTGGATATGGTTTAATGCCTCAAAACGCTATTGATGTTGGCAAGCAGCGTGCTCGATGGATTTTCGGGAATATGCATACGCTATTAAATAATAAATGGAATTTAGGCTCCAAAAGAGACTTGAATATTATTATGCAACTAACAGCCTGGCTAAACTTTTTAGTGCCCGTTTACCTGGCTCTATTAACACTATTGCTAGTGGGGTCCCAAATATATGATAAGAACGAGTTGAATCTTATTCTAATACTGGGTACAATTCCGTTTCTTATCAATATACTAGGTAAATCTATATTGTATGATAAGCATTCATTAAGTAGGTTGCAAATTCTCCGAACTTTAGCAATTCATATACATTTTAATTTCCGTTCATCCATGGTGTGGTTACCTTGTTTACTAGGAGGACGTAAACCTTTTTATAAAACACCGAAAGATAATAAGCAAAGAAGGAATTTTCAATTCTCGGATCTGATTTGCCTGCTTTTTTTCGGTATCGGAATTATGGCTTTTATGAATGATTTAATGCTTCCCGCTGCCATATATACTTTGCTAGGTAATGTTTATTTATTTAGTACTCTTTATACTTTGACCGCATTAAAATATTCCGAAACCTCTTCTAGGATAAATTTGAAATTACAAACTAGTAGCTTATGAAAATTGCAATTATTGCTCACCATAAATTTCCACTAAAGGAGCCTTATCAGGGAGGATTGGAAATGATAACTCATGCTTTAATAAAAGAATTAGTTCAAAATGGACATGAGGTGGATGTGTACGCTAAAGAAAATTCAGAATGTGAAGGGCTTCATACCCCACAACTTAATTCTATAATCGCAAGAAAGTTTTTTTCTAAGTCAGGTACCGAAGAGATTATGGAATGTATTGCGTACTCGAAAATGTTCTTGAAATTGGACCAAATGCAATACGATATCATTCATAATCACTCCTTACATTATCTTCCCATTATTCTGGGAAACCAATTAAAAACTCCATTTATAACTTCTCTCCATACACCTGCTTTCCCCGAAATACAAATTGCACTGGATTGTATTAGCAAAGACCAGAAAACGTATTTTACAAGTGTAAGTTCTTCTTTAAAAAATACGTATTTACAAAAACTTGGAGTGAACTCCGAAGTGATTTATAATGGAATCGCCACTGATAAATGGTCTTATGATTTGGAAAACACAAAAGACTATTTCTTTTGGTATGGCAGGATGTGTAAAGAAAAAGCTCCCGATATGGCAATTCATGTCGCTAAAAAAGCGAAAATTAAACTTCTTCTTGCAGGTCCCGGAGAACATTCTGATTACTTTCAGGAAAACATAAAACCTTATCTGGATAATGATGATATAAAATTTTTAGGGCATTTATCCCAATTGGAAATTAACGAATATCTGAAATATGCTCAAGCATTGTTATTTACTAGCATCTGGGAGGAGCCCTATGGACTAACGATAGCTGAAAGTCTGGCATGTGGTACGCCAGTGGTAAGCTGGGCTTTAGGTGCCGCCCCGGAATTATTAACTGAACAAACTGGGTTGCTAATCGATGAAATTGATATCGAGGCAATGGCTTCCATACTTCACGAAATTCAAACCTTAGATCGATGGGCATGCAGAGAAAGGGCTGAGCAATTTTGTGAAATAAGGACAATGGTCGAAGCCTATGAAAATTATTATAACACTATTTTAGCTTAATAAATATGATCGCCTACTACGCACATTCAGAAGGTTCTGGCCACGCAAGATATGCAAGTATATTCTATAATTTATTAGCCGGGAAGCTCAAGATATTTTCAAGCACTCCCTCTAATTTTTCACCTGAAATACGAATAATGAAACTCGCTAAGGAAGATCCCGATGGTACTGAGCTACCTATAGATTCTGTGGGATTTCCGGATTATCTTCACTACTCCCCAGTGGGTCAACATTCTATTCAAAGGAGAAGTCTACAATTATTAACGGGACTCGTAAATGGGCGTTGCAACCTATTTTTTATAGATGTTAGTGTAGAAGTCGCTGCACTGGCTAGAGCTTCTTCAATTCCATATGCTTATATCAAATTACCTGGCTTGAGAAATGATAATCCACACCTACAGGCACTCAAAGGTTCGATCTTTAATCTGGCCTATTACCCGGAAGCCTTTGAACATCCTTCTACTCCAAAATGGATGAAAGATAAAACACTCTATTTAGATTATTTCAGCAGGTTTAGCTTAGATCAGAACAATACGGGAAATACTCCGACAACAATCAGGAAAATACTTGTAATCCGAGGAAAAGGTGAGGCTTCAAAACTACTTAAGTCTTTACCTGATATCGGAAAGAGATTTGAAGGCTTAGAAATAAAAGCCCTAGGTGACTTTTCAGAACTTGAAACTTCGATCTCTGGTATTCATTTTTTAGGCTATCAATCCAAAGTGTCAGCGTTTATTAATGAAGCTGATCTCGTTATTTCTTCCGCCGGTTTAAATCTTACCTCAGAGATCCTGTATTCACAGAAAATATTTTGCTGTATACCTGAAAAACGTCCTTTCCATGAGCAGGAACATACAGCTAGTGTCTTATACAACCACCGATTGGCTTACAACATTACCGATATTCTTCTACTGTCCAATGAAGAATTAATCCAAGATAGAGAAACCTATGACCATACGACTTCACTGAAAAAAATGCAACTATTTTTATCTTGGCTCGAAACCTCTGGTTTTGACACTAAAAAATTGGTAACATCTTTTAAAGTAATTAAAGAAAAATTCATAAAAATAGATAAAAATTTTGCTACATCAATATCCTAGGTTTTCAGTAATTATTATTTGTGCGGCTAGAAGAAAACATCTTTTTTGGACGATAAGGGCTTGTTTAAAAAATAATAAACTACCTACAGAAATTATTGTAATCCATATGGATGAGATGTATGAGTTCTATAGTCCATTAGCTCTAATAAAACAATTTAGAATACCAAAAAAAGATGGAGAATTAAATTTGGCAGGAGCTCGAAACTTGGGAGCTAACAAAGCCACGACAAATCAACTTATATTTCTTGATGTCGATTGCATTCCAAATACTTACTGTTTCGAACGTATTTTAAATTCACTTAGCAGTAATAATGTGGTTCAAGGAACTCCAAAATATTTGACCAGATCTGTTACAAACTTAAAATGTCTAAATCTGAAGTCTATCTATCATCCTTTAAAGCCCCCGGTCAAAACATCAATTCGTGAAAAGGACTACAATCAATTTTGGTCATTGATTTTTGGAATCAAGAGAAGTATTTTTTTAAAGCTTGGAGGCTTTCATGAAAACTATCAGGGATATGGTGCAGAAGATACTGATCTTGGACAAAAGTTTGAGATGTATACACTGAATTTGTACCGAGCTAATGCTATTGTTTATCATCAATACCATCACGT
>Ga0114908_1001133_pt1 | contig 13718 bp, 14 predicted proteins | sample MalvireepMed_s17_FD_87292 | JGI IMG/M metagenome (GOLD analysis project Ga0114908, IMG submission 87292) | Marine viral communities from the Global Malaspina Expedition - Malaspina viral metaG DeepMed_s17 | ecosystem: Environmental > Aquatic > Marine > Oceanic | place: Mediterranean Sea... | reverse complement strand
GTGAAGATTAGTATCACCTAAAAATTTATGTGCAACAACTTCTGGTGTTTCGCCATCTTTAATAATGTAGTCATAAAATAAACTTGCTTCCTCACGAAGTTCTTCACGAAAAACAATTCTTCTAAGAATATCAACAACAAGTTTTTGATTGCCGTCCTTCTTAATATCATAGAGTGTTACTGGAAATTTATCAAAAAATGCCATTATTCTCCTCCTCGGAGGTCAATACCATCTAATTCCATAAGACTGTTTCTGGATTGCAAGGACAATTCAGTTAATTCGAGACTAACTTTTATGTGTGTTGGGGCACTTGTATTTTTAAATGCAGACCACATATTTGCATTTGTATAATTTACGGCTATATTAGTTAATGCACACCTATCTATTTTTGCAATATATTTATTTTCTTTTCCGTGTGATACAAAATAAATTTGAAATTCAGATGGATAAGTATAAAGTGAATTTGCTCCTTTATATAATTCAGGTGCAGCGTGATATTTAAATAATTGTATAATAGCATTTGCGTTTTCTGATTCGTCTATATCTCTTGGAGCAAAATCAAATTCAAAAGTAAATGTTCTCATACTTGGCTCATTAAACATTGTTTCTTTTCTTGGATTTGAAACTCTTCTATTACTGTGTTGTATCAATTTTCCAATATTCTCAGAACCAGTCATAGCACCAATACCACCCACTATATCAGTTAGTCCTTTTTCTAATCCTTCTTGCCATCCCCCCTTCATCATTTCTCCTACTGCTGACTTTTGAAATGATACTGTTTCCCAATTCCAACCATCAGTCATAGAAATAGATTGTGGAAAGGGAACAAAGAGAGAATCTTGGTTTAGTTTTTTTGCTCTTGAATAAGTAGTATCAGTAAAAAATGCACCCACGACGCTGGTCGCATTTTCTATTGCCGCATCCTGTAACCGCTCTTTTCTGTCGGTATGATACCTGCTCTCATCTCCTGGCTTAACACCCTGATCTCTTAAACGCTTTTCATTTGCCTGCATCCTGGCGGATGCCGACGCCATCCGTTGGGCAGCCCCTTCCCGATCATCGTCGCCTGCTTTTGGTTGATTAGAGGCTCTTGAAGAATCTAAATCTCTAAGCATGTTTCCTTCTGCACTGCTATCAACAGTAGAAGAAGATGTAGAGCCTGTTCTAGTATTACTTCCTAAACTTGCTGACGAGTTCGAATAAATACGAAACACCATAAAGTGTTGGTGTTCTTCTGATTCGCCCAAATCTTTAGGAAATTTAACTATGTTTTGTGCCATTATTTTCTCCTAGATACATAATATGTATGCCGTACAAAGGAAAATTCCGACCTAAATGCCCACATAAATATATTGGTGACCCTACAAATATTATTTATCGTTCTTTGTGGGAGCGTCGATTTATGGTATTTTGTGATGAAAAAGAATCCGTCATAGAATGGGGTTCTGAGGAATTATTTATTCCATATAAATCGCCAATCGACAATAAATATCACAGATACTTTGTTGATTTTATCATAAAGACAAAGAACAAGAAAGGTTTTGTTGAAACTCGTTTAGTTGAGATTAAACCAAAGAAACAATGTTCTCCGCCAACTCGACCAAAACGAAAAACAAAACGATATATTGAAGAGGTAAAAAATTGGGGCATCAATAGCGCCAAATGGAAAGCAGCAAAAGAATTTGCTGAAAATAAGGGATGGAAGTTTCAAATTCTAACTGAAAAAGAATTATTTACAGGTAACAATAATGGCTAAAAATAAATTGACTGAAGATAGCATTTTTGATTCTTTTCAGAAACTTAGAAGAGATGCGAATGTTCCATTAGACAGTTTCGAGTGGTTTCGTAAAACTATAAATGAAAATATTCGAGTATCAAAAGTACAACATTTAAGAGACCAGATAGTATCTGACCCTACCAGAAATAGACAAAGACTGTTTGATGGTATGTTGTATTTTTTCTTTTACAACGAACCAGAATACAAAACTACCCTTCCGTTTTATGATACATTTCCTCTTGTATTATTGTTGTCTAGAGAAAGAAGTTCTTTTTTTGGTATTAATTTTCATTACATTCCACCAAAAAGAAGATTATTTATGTTTATGCAACTACAGAAATACAGACAAAATAATAGAATAATGCTTCCATATAGTAAAATGATAAAAGACAAAAAATGGAAGATATTCAAATCCTGTTTTCGCCAATATAATATCAAAAGAATTCAGGGAAATTGTATAAATATACCAGCAGAAGATTGGCCCATTGCTATCAATCTCCCCGTAGAGAGATTTAAAAAAGTAGGAAAGAAAGCAATTTGGAGCAACACATTAACGGAAGAAATGTCATAAATGCCAGCACCTAGAGTACCAAGCAATATAAGTGATTGGAAGGCCTCCTTTGAGGGGGTTGTTAAACCCAGTCTTTATGAAGTAACTTTTGCGGGTGGCGGCTTTGAAACTGTCATGCAAGCCTTTATACAACATGCAGGTTGGGACAGCACTTACAGAAAAAAACTTACAGTTCTTTGTGAAACGGCATCTTTTCCAGGCGAAGCAATCAGCACACAACCAAACAGAATATATGGTCCTATTCGTGAATTTGCATATGAAAAATTATATTCAGGTGATTTAAGTTTAATATTTAGATTAGACCACGATATGAGTCTTAGAAGATTTTTTACTGCTTGGCAACAACATATTAATGAAGCCGACACTGCTGATTTTTCTTACTATAATGACTATGTTTGTGATATAGGTGTATTTCAATATCCTACCAAACAATCCGAAGGACCAATTGGCACTGGAGCAGACGGGACGGTAATCCAAGGCCCAATTGATGATACACCAATCTATGGCGTAAGAATTGTAGAAGCATATCCAAAAAGCGTAGGTCCTATCGAAGTAGGATACGAACAAAGAGATACATATATGAAGCAACAGGTAGATTTTGCTTTTAGACGATGGGAAGAAATCCCATTATCTCAACTTTAAATAATTAGGAGAAATTAATTATGGCTTTACCAAAAATTGCTACCCCTTTCTATGAATTGAAACTCCCCTCTACAGGTGAGACAGTCAAATATCGTCCATTTTTAGTCAAAGAAGAAAAACTTCTTCTTATGGCTATGGAAGGCGGAAAGCAAAAAGAAATTGCGAATGTAGTAAAACAAATTATTAATAATTGTGTTGACGGAAAAGTTGATGTCGATACATTAGCAATGTTTGATATTGAATATTTGTTTTTACAACTTAGAATTCAATCGGTTGAAGATACCGTTGATGTTAATATTGGATGCGACAAGTGTGCCGAAAAGATTGGCGTAAAAGTTGATCTAAAGAAGGTCAATGTCAATTTTCCAGAAGAAAACCAAGAATTTAAAATTCAGTTGACCAGTGATGTAGGACTGGTAATGAAATATCCCACTTTAGATATGATGAGTGGAATGAAGCCTGGAGCAGAAGCATCTCCAGAGTTCGTATTTGATACAATTTCAAAATGCATTGATTCGATTTATGATGAAGAACAAATTTACAACGATTTTAGCAAAAAGGAACTTGATGACTTTATAGATTCATTACCACAAGAACAGTTTAAGAAAATTTCTGAATTCTTTGAAAAGATGCCAAAACTACAGCACGATATTAACTTTACTTGCCCAAAGTGTAAGAAAAAGAACACTGCTACTTTGGTAGGACTACAAGATTTTTTCGAATCTGCCTCTCCCATAACAGTCTGACAAATATGATTAAGACTAACTTCGCTATGATACAACACCACGGCTGGAGTCTTGAGGAGGTAGAGGCGATGATGCCGTGGGAAAGAGACATATATGTTGTGTTGTTAAATAAGCATGTGGAAGCAGAAAACGAAAGAATTCAGAAACAGAACTCACAAATAAATTCAGCAAGACGAAGATAAAAAATGCCAAGCGAATTCCCACCAAATCCCGAAAGAGATAAAAAACTCGATGAAGTTACCAAGAAGGTAGTGGCCGAGTCTGAGGGTACTCGCAAGTCTGTTGAAAAAGGTTTTAAAGATTTTGAAAAACCTCTTAGTAAATGGCACGACACCGCTAAAGAAATAGAAGAAGCATTTTCAGGATTTTCCAAAGAACAAATAGGGCAACTTGCACGGTCTGCAATGGCTATGGAAAGTTCGTTAGAGCAATTTACCAAAGCCCGTTTACATGCAGAGACTAAGTTTAGTGGTGATTTAACTGCGGCATTTAGAGAAACTCAAAAATGGGCAGACAGAACAAGTTTTGATATTGCCGTTCAAGCACAAGACAATCTCAGACAAATAAATGACCATAATAAAGCCCTGACTGAAGAGTTCGGGGAAATGCAATCGGCAGAAGGTTCATTTCTTGAGCAAAGACTTCTAGACTTACAAAAAGAGTTGTTGACTGCTGACCAAGAAAAAGCAGGCATCATTATGGGTGAGATGCGGGCAATTAGACAGTCCGATCACAATTTAAATGAAAAAGAAGCCGCACGAATTGAGTCTATTGCAACAACTCTAGAAACTGGTATGGGCTCTCTGACCAGTTCGGGTAATGTATTATTCCAGTCCGTAAAGGAAGCATTGCCTTCTTTAGATAAGTTTGCTGAAAATATTCTCGGTGGTGGTATTTTAGGAAAAACTGCTGGTATTCTGATTCGAAAGCGTCGAGCGAGCAAAGAAGCAAAGGCAAAAGTCGCAGGTGAGATTGAACAGAAAAGACAACAAGATGTACAGGCTGAAGAACAGCGAGTAGAAGCCGAACAAGCCCAAGCAACGGCACCGATGAATGAGGAAGAAGAAGCCGAAATGGCTCGATATCAAACCGCCCTCGGAGCGGGCACAGCAATCCACATGGGAGGGGAAAAGGGCGGCGAAGAGATATCAACCGCAGATATCGAGCAACGAACTCTTGAAGCAATAGAAGAGATGAATTCAAATCTGATTGATGGATTGGGCGTAAAGAGTCCAGGCTTCTTGTCAGAGTTACTCGCGTTTATGCAAGATAATGCTGGTGATGATCGAGAAGAAGAGGGCGAAGAGGGAAGAATAGAAGAAAGAAGACACGATGAATTAATTGCCGCACTAGGTGCTGAGGGAGGTAAAAAAGGCGAAGGTGGTGCAGACAAAGGATTTCTTGGAATGCTTGCCGGAATGGGCAAGGCACTAGGAAAAGCAATTCGAGGTCTTCTCACAGGTATTGCTAAAGGTATTGCGGCATTTGGTACTACAAAGGTATTAAAGGGAATTCTTGCCATTGGATTACTTGGTATTGCACTCGTACCATTTGCGTATGGTTTAAAACAATTCACCGATATTAACTTTATGGAATTGATAAAGGGTGCAGGCGCACTTGTAATATTTGCTGTCGCTGCCGGAGTAATGGGTCAATTTGCATCACAAATATTAATGGGTGCGTTAGCAATTGGTGTACTTGGTATTGCACTTATACCGTTTGCGTTTGCACTAGGTATGTTTGCTGAAGTTTCTTGGGCGGATGTGTTTATTGGACTAGGAGCGTTGGTGGCGTTTGCGGTCGTTGCCGGGGTGCTGGGTATGTTTGCTCCCTTTATCTTTATAGGCGCCCTTGCGATTGCGGCATTAGGTGCTTCGTTGATACCAGCGGCGATTGCAATGCTAATGTTTGGTGCGGCTGCAACACTATTCGGAGTTGGACTGACATTTATTGCTGAAGCAATAGCATTAGTAGTGAACACGGTTGGAGATTTCCTAACAACTATTGTTGATAATTTTATTAGACTTGGAGAAGTAGGTGGCGCGGGAATGATTTCGGCAGCCGGCGGCATCATTGCATTGGCAGGTGCGTTGATTGCATTCACTGCCGCAGGTGCGGCCGCACAACTATTAGCAACAGCAAGTAGCGTTGCTGCAAGTGCATTATCATTCTTGTTTGGTACACCTGCCCCTGGTCCGTTTGAAATGCTCCAAATGTTTATTGCGTTTGGTGAAGTCGCACCAACAATGGGTGAAGGTGCAAAGGGGATTGATGAACTAACAGTGTCATTGCAGAAATTTGGTGCCGCAGAGTTTGACACGGAAAAAATTGCAGAGACTATTGGAGTTGTTGCGGGATTAGGGGCTGCTATTAAAGCCTTTATGGGCGGCGAGCCTGGTTTACTAGAAGGTATAGGAAACCTTGTTGGTGGAGCATTATCTGGTGTTGCCAGTTTCTTTGGAAGTTTCTTTGGTATGAAGAAACCAAAAAAGACTCCATTGGAAATTTTACAAAGCATTGCCCGCACAGCACCTTTTATTGCAATACTAGGACCAGCGTTAGAAAAATTTACCAAAGGTCTTATGAAACTTCTTGGATTCCAAGGTTCAAAATTCCCATCAACAATGTTTGATGATATGTCAAAAGCATTTAAGAAATTGCCTGCTAAAATGATAGACCAACAGGCAAATGCGGTGATGAGATTTGCTGATGCTGTTGGGGCGCTAGTAACCGAAGTTAAAGAATTAAATATAGCGTTTGCTGAAGGTTCCCAACTTGCACTTGTTGCTACTCAAGATGCAAATACAGAACTTAGATTTAGTGCTGAACAAGCCAAAGCAGATTACAGTTCTTCTTTGATGGCACAACCATCGGTGAATGCTCTAAGCAACACTAATGTTGTTACTAACGATTCTCAACATTTCCATATGCCAATAAATTCAAGAAACAGTGAACGCACTCTTAATGATTTAATGGCAAGAAGAAGATAATAAGAAAGGGACTCCGAAGAGCCCCTTTCCATCATCGATTTAAAATCCAAAGGTCAATTAACCTTCGTTTGCCAACTTCTCAAAGTATGAAAGGGCATCGCCGGACTCACCATCCTCTTCATCGACGGGTACTTCAGCGGCTGATGACGATGATGCATCAGACTTGGGGGGAGGGGACACGCTTGCATCTTCAGCACGGGGAGTTGCAGTAATTCCTATGCTTCGGATATCATTACCAACAACCTGATTCAACTTAGTCTTAAGTTCATCATAAGACTTAAAATTGCTTGAGTCGGTAAACTCAGAAAGAACATACTGTGTCTTCCAAAGTTCCTCTAACTTATCATCATCACCATCATACACTTTTGATGTTGATTCAAATTCTGACTTATCATAATTGATAAATCCTGCAACCTTACGAACCTTTAACTTGAAGTTAGCACCTTCCCAAAAATCAAACGGGTTGATGGGAGACTCGTCCTCAAATTCAGGATTCATAGCCTCATTAATCTTATCAAAAATCTTCTTACCATACTTGTAAAGAAAAACCTTACCTTCGTTTTGAGGGTTGGCAGGGTCGCTCACAATAAGAATGTTTGAGATGTAAGAAAGACGGCGCTTGCGATTGCGAGCAATATCTTTATCACTATCTGTTCCACTGTTCCAGAGAAGAGTATTCATTTCTGAAACTGGGTCCTTCTCTCCAAGAGTGGTACGAGAATTCTCAATGTACCAACCGCCTGGTCCCTTGAATCCGTGAGTGAAAAGACGCGCCCAAGGAATGTCTTCATTTTCACAAGCAGGCAGGAAGCGAATTACTGCATATCCATTACTAGACTTGTCGAGTTCTGGCTTCCAGAATCGGTCATCCTTGTAGGACTCCGAACCCTTCGACAACTTATTCATTTCGTCTGTTAGTTTGTCAAAGCCACCCTTCGACCTCTTTTTCAAATCTGAAAATCCCATATTAATCTCCTTGTTGTTGTGTACGATGTGTACGGGGTATTTGATTTATATACTAAAGTATACTTTATTTATGCTAAAAGTCAAGAACTTTCTTTGACTTTATCTGCCAGTATTTTTTTATATTTTGTAGTATCTTTTACAGCCACAAAAGGCTCGTAGTTTAGGCACTTCTTTTTCAATTCGTCCCAAAGTAAATCGTCATCCATATCTCGGTCGAACTGTTTAAAAAAGCCAAGAATCTTATTCATAATAATAAATGTCTCTATGCTGATATCTTCCCTCAATACCAGCCTCATTAAAACTGGATGTGTTCCATCTTCCGATATAAATATATCGTCAAAATGCATCTCAGAACTTGACATTTCTTCAAAGATTTTATTAATATTTTCTGTAAAGACCATTGTGAGCGATTGCATTCGGCGTTTCCACTCTGTGAAAATCTGCTCTGCCTCATCATCAAACAATTCACCAATCCAGAAGTCGCCTCTTGCTATAAAATTTGCAACAAGAAAGCCGAAGACATCTTTCCCCTTCTTTTTGGCAATCTTGTCAAAGAAGAAACGGTCTTTCCTATTATTATAGACCTTTACAGATGACTTCGTTTTCCCATTAAACTTAAAATAGTCATAGGAATCTCTAGTAAAATGTAGTTTCAGTCCTAAATAAATACAGAAGGCATCATACCCTTTCATATGGGTAGTCTTGCCCCTCTTGGGAGAAGATTGGAATCTTGCCCCTCGGTCTGAAGTTTTTCGATTATCGGTTGTGTTAAAAATTTTGCTGCTACCTGTGGTTCAATATTATACTTATCACACAATAATATAATGGCTTCGATATATCCACCGCCATTCGTTTTCACATAGTCTTCAACATCGGCAGAAAATTTGTTGGAGTCCTCAAAAATCATAGTTCTTTCCTTACATAAATAATGATATCATAATTTACATACGATACAAGATTATTTATACATAATAGGTAAACAATTCTCAAGGAGTTTAGATAATGTCGCACACAGAACCTGATAATGTTACCATAGGTCCTTCGCCGGAAGCAGCCACTATAATAACTCATAGTCAAGATACTGGATGGGGTCCAACTGGACACTTCCAATTGATAGGAATAGCCTTTGATAATGATGGTAATACTTGGGCAAATGTAACAGAAACTAAGGGTCTTCCTGTTAGGATGGACACTTCAGATAAGCATACTTTTGGTAATTATGTTGCAGACATGTGGGCTTGTGTCGGAACTGCCGCTGGTGCTTCGGCAATGAATGTGGATATTGTCAGTAGTGCAGGACTTACGGTAAATGCAATCGTTGAAGACCTTATTGTTGGTATCACTTCAAATCTGCCATTCGCACAAATTGGTGTGTATGGAACGGGTGGAACTGCTGTCGGTATGACAGGTTCTGTTTATATTATTGGTGCGACAGGTGACATGTACCAACACCAAGGTATTGCTGTATTCGGTACTGGTGGTTCTGCTCTTGGTGGTGATGTGGGTGTTACTGGTTATGTTGGTATTGACCCAAGTAGTAATATTGGTGTATATGGAACAGGTGGTTCTGCTCTTGGTGGTGATATAGGTGTTACTGGTTATGTTGGAATCGACTCAACATCTCTCGTAGGAATTAGTGGTGGTATTACAATTGGTACGAGCATTGCACTTACCGTAACAGTAGCAGATGGTCTTACACACGGTGGAATTAGTGGTGGGTTGTTGCTTGCGGGTGGACAAGGAGTATCTTTAGGTATACACGGACTTTCAAGTGGTGTAAGAGTTCTTGCACTAAGTACAGGTTCAACTGCTGAATATGTTTATGTTGGCGGGGGTACATCTGGTGGATTAACTGGTACTGGTTATCCATTAAGAGAAATGGACGATGTGTTTATAGAAATCGATAACTTAAGTAAGGTTTGTATTGTAGCAGATAACGCAGACGCTAAAATTAGATATATTGGTAGTTAATAAATGGGACGGCATCAGGCTAAAAAAGCACTTAAGTATATGCTCCATGAAGGACTAACTGCTGGCCGGGATGCTGGTGGTCATCTTCACACTCAAAGAATTCAGAAAAAAATTACCCCCACAAAAGATTGTTGTGTCAACCGAGAAAATCCACACAGAAAATTACCAACTTCTAGTGCTTTAGTTGTAGGGTTTGATGCCAAAGGAAATTTTCAAGGTACGATTCCACATGGATTTACTCACGGGTACTGGACAACGACATTAAGACCTTACGGAGATGCCGAAGACCACGCTGGTTCGAGTGGTAGTGCTGGTTATGTTGCAAGAACACTGATGGAGTTCGATTTAGATGAAACGGGCATAACTTCCAGTGATACATTAGTATCTGCTGTTTTTTCTTTCTTCGTCTATAAATCAGATACTATTCCAGATGGTAACAAATATCTTTTTGACTTTCACCGTGTTCATCCAGGCCTGACTGCTAATACTATAGGACGAACCTCTGCCACTGCGGTAGACGCTATTGATACAACTGGCTACACCACTAGCGATGCGGACGCTTCGTTTACGATATCGATACCAACCTCTGCTGGTGGTTTAGGTGGCACGGCTGTTACAATTTTACTTGATGAAGACAAAGATGATATCAATCAAGCAACGGCAGCGGCTAACACAATCACAATTGGCACCTTTGACGCATCTGAAAACGATGACCAGGTCGCAGATTTTATTATCAATGCTATTAATGGGGTGGCCGCTGGTCGCTTCGTATATGCATCATCGGGAAATGGTCAAGCAGGCCACAACTTGGGTATTACTGCAAAACAAGGTTCAAGTGGTACTAAAATTACACTTACAGTGGATAATGCAGGTACATCTGGTAATATTAGTTCTGCACTATCCAGCACTGAAAGCCCAGGCACGGACATAGTTGATGAGGCAAACTTTACTGGTGGTGCCAGATTACCAGATAACTTTAATGAAAACGCAACTTGGTATGAATATAATCATAGCGGTACAGGATTAAGTGGTCCTGGACACGGAGAAGGTGGACCAACTGGAAGTCGTGGTTTCCTTGCAACTGATGGTACTACACACGGAAACAATCGTTGGGAATATCAGGGGCTTGGTTGGACTGGTGCCACCGCAGAACACACTGGTGATGATGTTGGTGGTGCTACTCAGTGGAATGATTATAGCGGTGGTGTGTCTGGTTCAAACCAAATTGAAATATTAACTGATAACATATACAGTTATGGATTTACCGCAGACAAAACAAATATTAAAGCGGGCAACAAACTTGATGTAGACTTTTTGGCGGCGGTAAAAGATGCAATTGCTAATTACGACAACAAACTAAGATTTATGATAAAACTTAGAAATGACCACGAATATGATTACTCTACTACAATAGCATTTATGGCAATACAGGGATCAGAACAAGGTTTAGCAGATTCGGTAGATCATACTCAAAAAGGTGCCCCCGAGTATAGCCCAAGCCTCAGGGTTGAGTACTTAAGATGATTGTTCTTTTCTAAATCTTTCTTTAGCAATTTTTGCTATTTCATTAGCAAGTTCTGTGCCTTCTAAACCACTATCTGCTAATTCTAAAGCAACTTCTTGACGAAGTTGTCTTTTTCTTTCACAACTAGGACAACCCTTTTTTCCCTCACCCTGCTGCTCTTCACTTATTATTTTTTTAATCCGTTCGTCTTCAAACCAAAGTTTACGAAATCTAGTATTAAACTTTACATCTTTGAAATTTGCTTCTAAACCTTCTGCTTTTAGTTTATCAACAATTTCTTGCCGGACTTTTGTTTTAGTTTCACAACTAGGGCAAGGCTTTTCATTATTCTTTTTTTGTTCTTCTGGTGACATCTCTGGCTTGATAAGATTTTTTGTTGAGAGAATATCATCACCAAGAATTAGTTCAATTGTTCTTTTTCTTGTTTCTTGTACATCATCTGATTCTGTCGATGGTTCATAATCACTAAACCCTGGCATTTTTCGTGGACAAGAAAGATAAGGATGGTCTAGTTTTGTGTACTCTTGCTCTGTTCCATTCAACCAACTAGTTGCCTTGTCACCACATCCACATTCATTACATAAAAATTTACCCATCTTTACTTCGGAAGGACGAAGAGCAGGACACACAGCAATGTCATCACCATTACCAAAGCAACCAAGAAGTCTAATGTCCTTTGTGGTCACATCAATCTTTTTACTACCAACGCCTTTAGACCATTTAGACTTTACATAATTTGAAATCATACTTAGGTTCATAGCCATCCATTCTCCTCATAAAAAGTTTTAATGTCTTCGTACAATCCTTTGACATAAGAAAAAGGTTTCTTTACAAATATCTGATTAGTTCCATCCTCATTAGCAATCATAATTACAATATTCTCAATCTTCATTCCAGTTTTCTCTTGGAACATAAGAGCATATGCAGTTGCTTGGTGAAAGTAATTTTCAATCCAATCTTCTCTTTTTGATTTAGTACTTCCCTTGAAGTCAATAATTGAAAGTTCGCCATCGAATTCGGCGACACAATCTACCCTACCAGCCACGCCTACATTCTCCGACCACAATGGCACTTCTTGCACATATACATTGTCGATGCGATTTAATTCTGGCTTTAATTGGTTGAAGAGTTCTACGGCGATTGGTATCTTATCGCCCCAAAGAGAATTATTGTTGTTTAGATAATGTTCGACCAGTTCGTGTAGTTGATTGCCTCTTGACAAACATCTGATTGATTCTTTTTTGTTTTCGGGGTTTTCGCGCCACTCTTTGAAGAACTCACGCTTGCTCCAACCAGTAACGGTCGTAACACTTGGAAGCCATGTGCCATTTGGCGTTTTGTAATATCGAACCCCCTCCCGTTCGTGTACTTTAAGGGAGTCAAAGTTTGAATCTAATTCAATGTGCCTAAATGTCTTGGTGTCTATCATAATTTACTATATTATACCTCACTGTATCACAAAGTCAATCTTTTTTTGCAAAGTAGGAATTTTTATCTGCCACCCTATATTTATATCTAATAAATACTGTGCCAACAGATTAAAAGAGAACTTTAAGATTCTTTATAGACCACTAAAACGGGGAGCCACCCCGTTTTTTATTTAACCTGTTTCCAAGCGAAGTCTGCCATCTTTAATAAGCCAGCACGATTTTTATTAATCGTAGCAATGAATCTTTTCCTGTTATTATCATTCAGCGAATCAGCAACCTGAATAAGAAGATTGGCAGTTTGAACATCAACCAATTCGCCGTGAATCTTTTCGGCTGTGTGAGATGATGCTATGGTATAAATCTCTCCAAATGGAGTTCCGCGTACATCCTGTTCTTTTCTTCTTCTTAAACTTGCTCTGCCTTCGGGACTCTTGAGATAATCTTCACGACCTTTAGATATCTTGCTGGATTGGCCAGAAATGTTGAGTCCTCTACCGACTTCATCCAGTTCAACGGATTCAAAGTTTAGACTCTTGAGAAGAGATTTGTTGAATTTCTTCTTTGCTTGCTCAACTGGTCCTTGATTTGATACTCTACCACTCTTGAGCATCCATACATGACCATCATATTCAAAGTAAGATTTGCCCATCCAATCGCCAAGTTTCTTGCCCTTTGATTGTATTTCTTTGAAGGTTGGCATACTATATGAAGGTAGTCCTTCATCCAGTTCAACGGATTCTTTGATACCATCGAGATAGGGATTTCGGTTCACATCTCTTTCGAATTTCTCACGACTTCTTTCATCTTTAAAATGAATTCTCACAGTGTACTTTTTATATTCACCAGTAACACCCCTTGTTCCAGTCAATCCTTTGTGCATCGCCTGTTGTGCCTCACTCATAAATTGTTCATATTCTTTTTTATCTTTACATTGATAAACCACTTCGTTCGCGGAGATAATCTTTGCCTCAGGCAGTTCAACGGATTCTTTTCTGTTTTTCTTTGGCCATTTTGCTCCAATTGGTTTGCTAGTAATACCGATGAAAAGGTCTTCTCTGCCCAGTTTAGGATTATCCTTTCTCATCTGTTTAACTTTTTTG
>Ga0114908_1001115_pt1 | contig 13821 bp, 10 predicted proteins | sample MalvireepMed_s17_FD_87292 | JGI IMG/M metagenome (GOLD analysis project Ga0114908, IMG submission 87292) | Marine viral communities from the Global Malaspina Expedition - Malaspina viral metaG DeepMed_s17 | ecosystem: Environmental > Aquatic > Marine > Oceanic | place: Mediterranean Sea... | reverse complement strand
AATACTTAATTCTATTCGTTTTTTGTTCTTTTCGGTGGTCATAATCATCAAAAGCAGGGAAACTACCCCCAGGATCATTCCTAAAGTAAATGGCCCATAACTTCCTACAATAACCGATACGTGGATCATTAACCAATAGGAATTAAGTACTGGCTGTAGATTCGCAATTGCGGGATCCATCCAGTTCCAATGCGCTACCATTAAGATCATAGAAGCTACAAAAGCTGTAGAAGCTATGGTTAAGTTACTTTTCTTACCAAACGCCAACCCAAAGAACATGGTCGCCCAGCCTACATAGATCATCGACTCATAAGCGTCACTCCAGGGCGCGTGCCCAGAGATATACCATCTAAAGCCTAATCCTGCGGTATGCAGCACAAATAAAATAATAATCGCTACTGTACAAATATTAATAATTAATCGAATGGCTTTTCGATCTTTAAAAATTTGTACAACAACAAAAACTAGCATTACCAAACCTGCAAGCATATACATCCAGAACAGGTTTCTAAAAATATCGTACTTATTATATAGAATTTCAGCTTTTATCTTTCTTTCAGAAGGCATTACTTCTTCGCCGAACTTTTGCTGATAATCCTTTATACTTTGCAAATACTTGTTAGCCTGCTCGTAATCATTGGTTTGTCTTGCCAATTTTAAGGCATTCATATACAACGGAATAATTTGCCGTGTGTACACCGAATCCATTCCTTTTAAATTAGCATCCTGAGCTTCTTTATGAGAAACCCACTTATTATTTTCGTCTCCCGGTATAGGAAAAACCCTTAGAATATTCCCGTCTAAGGCCTGCCATAAAAGATTTACACGCTTGTCTGCTTCAATAAAATCTTTCTGAAACTGGTTAGGCACAGGCGCTCTATAGGCTTTCTCTAAAAATGGCGAAAGTTTATAATTACCTTCCTCATCCATAAAATCAAGCAGACTCAAATACTTTTTACCTTCAGGAACTCCGGTAATATGATGAATACTATCATTATATTTTTTCACATAAATCAGCGGAATATCGTACCAGTAAAACGGACTTTCCGTCATCGATAAAAATACCTGATCTGAATTAAGCCCATTGTAATCGTCTTTCTTACTTAGCTTTCTTAGTAATTCCGAAGAAAAAGTATTGGCGGGTTTCATTCGCCCCCCGGCATCCTGGATAATTAAACGTCCAAACTTTGCCGCGTGTTCTTTGCTTACGGCATTGGCCATAATCACAGAATCCAGCTGCTCCTGGGTAGTCTGAATATGTGCATGATCATCCTGAGTTTCCTGAGCAAAAGCACCAAAAGTAGTCCCTAAAATCGCTAAAAGGACCGCTAGCGATTTTTGTTTTGCTTTAACTTTATCCAGCATCACTTTTACTTTCCCAAAACGGGAGCCTTTAGCAAACATGATCCACATTAAGCCAGTATACAATAAAAAGTAACCTATGTAAGTAATCCAGGTTCCCCAAAAATCATGGTTTACCGAAAGTACCGTTCCGCTTTCATCGGGCATAAAACTGGACTGGAAAAAACGATAGCCGTGTAAATCTAAAACATGGTTCATATAAATTTCGTAAGGCCTTGGCTCTTTGCCATCCTCGATAATTTCGATCTTACTTTTAAATGAAGAATAGCTATTTTTGGTACCCGGATATTTTTCAGCCACAAAATCCTCCAATTTTAACGAAAAAGGAAGTTCCATTTCTTTAGAACCATAATTAAGAAAAATATCAAGCCCTCCTAACGAGATTTTTTCCGGCTCAGAGGCAAGCCCCTTACCGCCCATCAAGGTCACACTTTTAGTTTCACCGTTACTGCTGATTTTAAGGTCAACCGCATCTGGCTGACTTTTTTCTTTTTGTGGAGTGGCTACAACATCATAACTTCCTTTCACGACGGGATCTGGGATTACAAATTGCATATTTCCCATGGTGTAAAGCGATCTAAGCATTAAAGGCTGAATAGAATCGGCCACCAGACTTCCCTTTTTTTGATCGGCCATGCGCATATAATCGGCTTCAAAAGGCGACTCGATTAAATATTCACCATCCTGAGTAAGTTGTATGTTTATAGCGCCTTCGGTAGGTTTATTTAAGGAGAACAGCACATTATGAATACTGCTTACTTCCCCTTCTTTAAGGTAATGATCATGTCGTGAACCTCCGCCGGCTTCCACTATTTTTAGATAATTATCACCATTAGGGTTTTCAATCAATTTCTCTTCGGCACCATAAATAAAATTTGTAAGTTCAAATTTTACCGGCTGCCCGTTATAATCGGTATTCAGTACATATTCATTATCGTACTCTGGCCCAAAAAGCACAGGTTCCTGTAGTACTCTACGTCTGGGTTCACCATTAATTTCACCATCAATAAAAAAGGTAAAATAGGTTTTTTCTGAAAGAAATTTATTAGTAGTTTCTCCTTCCTGAATGGGCATTACACCTTCGTAACTAATATATCTGGTCACAAACGCACCAATTAAAATAAGAATAAAAGAAAGGTGCAATAAAAGGGAAGACCACTTTTCCTTCTTATGCAGATTGTAACGTTTAATATTCCCTAAAAAGTTAATAAGAAAAAATACCATTATGGCTTCAAACCACCAGGTATTATAAATCATTAAACGCGCTGTCTCTATACTATACCAGTTTTCGATAAATGTTCCTAGTGCCATTGCAATGGCAAAAACGACGAACAACACTGCCATTATACGAGTGGAAAATATGACAGAAGCAATTTTTTTTTGCATGAAAAGATAATCTTTGAAATGGCTGCAAATTTAAGGATTTTGTATTAGTTAATAAGTCTTAAATCCAAGCAATATCTGGTTTCAAATGTTAATTTTGCCTGAGTTATTTTTTTAATAATTTAGCGCAATGATAAAAGTGGTACTTCTTGGCGCCGGAAATCTTGCTCATCACCTGTTTAAGGTTTTTGAAGCCAGTAAAGGGATAGAAATCGTTCAGGTTTTTAATCATCACGAGAAAAAATTAAAGGCCTTTGCAGATAAAGTTGCTACGACTACTTTGATTTCTGAAATAAAAGAAGCCGATTTTTATCTAATCTCGGTAAAAGATGATGCTATTGCTGAAGTTTCTTCACAATTACAGGCAAACAAAAATATTGTTTTACATACTTCAGGCGCGGTAGACATCAACATTTTAGCGAAGCATTCTAATTTTGGTGTTTTTTACCCTTTACAGAGCTTTTCTAAAGAAAAAGAAGTCGATTTTAGCCAAATTCCTATTTGCATTGAGGCAAATTCTGAAGAAAACTTTAAAAAAATAAGGCAACTGGCTTTACAGATTTCAGCATCGGTTTATAATATTTCATCTAAACAACGCAGAATATCTCATGTGGCTGCGGTTTTTGCAAATAACTTCAGTAATTTTATGCTCTCAAAAGCTTCTGAAATTTGCGAGAAGCACGAAATCCCGTTTGACATTTTAAAACCTTTAATCGAGGAAACTTTTCAGAAAATCAAAAAAGTTTCTCCTAAAGAAGCGCAAACCGGCCCTGCCCGTCGTAATGATAAAAAAACGATGGTGGCACATTTAGAATACTTAGATGAAGACCAGCAAAAATTATATAAAACAATATCTGAAGCAATACTAAAAAGCTATGGAAAAGAGTTATAAAGAGTACTTAAACAACATCACCACTTTTGTTTTTGATGTTGATGGCGTTTTAACCAACGGATCTGTTCACGTCACCGCAGATGGTGATTTATTAAGAAGCATGAGCGTTAAAGATGGTTATGCATTAAAACAGGCGGTGAAAGCAGGGTATACCGTTTGTATCATTTCTGGAGGTAAAAACGAAGGCGTACGTACCCGCTTAAGAGATTTGGGGATTACAGACATTTATTTAGGAATAGATGATAAGGTAGAACAACTGGATGAGTTTTTTGATATTTACGATATCAAGGCAGAAAATGTGCTTTATATGGGGGATGATATTCCCGATATGTACCCTATGAAATTGATTGGTTTACCTACCTGCCCACAAGATGCCGTACCTGAAGTTAAAGATGTTTCTAAGTACATTTCTCATAAAAACGGTGGTGATGGCTGCGTTCGGGATGTTATCGAGCAGGTAATGAAAGTTCAGGGGAAATGGATAGAAAAATAAAAAGGCTGAAAAAACAAAATACTATATGCCATATTTAAAACTGGTACGATATGGCAATTTGCTATTTATAGCTTTGTGCCTGCTGTTAATTAGGTTTGGCTTTTTTAAGCAATTCGATGCCAGCACAGCGCTTAGCGATATAGAATTTATTTTGTTGATTATCGCAGTGGTTTGTATTGCAGCATCGGGCTATGTGATCAATAATATTTTAGATTACGAAGCCGATCGTATTAACGCCCCCAAACGACTTGTCATTAGGGAAAAAATCAGTGAAAAATCGGCCTATAACTTATTTTTTGCACTTAATATTATGGGTGTAGGGCTAGGCTTTTATATTGCCAACAAGATCGATACTCCAGCATTTTCTGCTATTTTTATCCTTACTTCTGTCCTACTTTACCTTTATGCCACCTATTTAAAACATATTGCTATTGCCGGGAACCTGGTGATAAGTATGCTGGTTGGACTGGTTGTTTTATTACCGGTGATTTTTGATTTGTACCCAGAAATTACTTCTGAAAATATTAAAAATCAGCGCATGCTTTTTAATACGCTGGTATATTATTCGTTGTATGCCACATTGTTGAATTTTGTACGAGAAATCATTAAAGATCAGGAAGATATTAATGGCGACTATAAAACACAAAGTAACACGCTCCCTTTGCTCATTGGCCAAAAGAGAACCAATATGTTTGTTTTTATTTTTTGCCTTATTTTGCTGATTTTTAGCATCATTTTTTTAGGAGATGATCTATACCGTAGTACTAAAGCTGTGGTGTATGCATTGGTTTTTATTATTGCTCCCCTACTCGCTTTGGTCGCCGGAATTTTAAAAGCAAATTCTAAGAAAGATTACTCAAAATTTAGCCTTATTTTAAAGTTCATGTTATTTTTTGGACTGCTCTCTTTAGGATTTCCAGAATATTTAATGTCCTGATTTTTTATGCTGAATGAAATTTTAAAAAACAAACAGATTATTTTGGCTTCGGGTTCCCCTCGAAGACAGGAGTTTTTTAAGGATTTGCATATTCCTTTTATTGCAGATGTAAGGCCGGTTAACGAAGTTTATCCCCAACATTTAAAAGGTACTGAAATTACCGATTATCTGGCGAAACTTAAAGCCGAAGCTTTCGACGATCTTATCGAAAATCAGATTGTTATCACCAGTGATACCATTGTAAGTAATGAAGGTGTAGCAATGGGAAAACCAAAAAATGCCACCGAAGCAAAACAAATGATCGCTTCACTTTCGGGAAAAACGCATAGTGTAGAAACTTCTGTTTGTTTCACTACTGTTAAAGATCAGCAAAAAGTTCAGCAGATCGTTCATTCTTCCACAAAAGTGACTTTTAAAAAACTTTCCGAAGAAGAAATCGATTTTTATGTAACTACCTATAAACCTTTTGATAAAGCGGGTGGTTATGCCATTCAGGAATGGATTGGTTTTATTGGGATTACACATATCGAAGGGAGTTATTTTAATGTGGTGGGTCTTCCTACACATTTGGTTTACGAGACCTTAACAGCGCTTGCTTCTGCATAAAATTAAGGTGATCTGCGCAATTTAACTACGGCCCATGACGTTTTGCTTTAAAACGCTCCAAGAGTTCGCTAAAGTACTTGACTTTTAAAAAGAAAAAAGATGTGCCAAATATCCAAAATCGCACTGCTGTTTTGCATATTGTGTTTTGGCTGCGATAAAATCCCCGATCCTCCAAAAGATCGAAAATTATCTACGGAATTTAAAGAATATTGGTTTGATGGTACGGCTGAAATTACATCGTACACCTTAACCCAGGCAAGGTATGGCGAAATGCGGGAAGGTACCGCGGTAAAGATCTTTGTAAAAGAAGATTTTTCTCCTGAAGAACAGGTAAAAGCCAATGAAGTTTCAGAAAGAACATTCCCGGTTTTAAAACTGAATAGCACCAAAAATTTTATCACTGGCATCTACCCCTACTCGATTATGGAGAGTAGTTTTTTTCCGCTGCATAAAGAAGGCCATGCTACTAAAGTTTCGGCTTCTGTACAGGAATGGTGCGGACAACAGTTTATTCAGCTTAACAATCGCACAAATTTTGAGATGAACTCACATTCGTATTTTGAAGGGGAAGCCGATAAGCAATTTAATCTTCCAAAAACACATTTAGAAAATGAAATCTGGAATATCATACGGATTAATCCGGCTGAATTGCCTGAAGGGGAATTAGAAATGATCCCCTCTTTTGAATATTTACAATTGCAACACCACGAGGCTAAAGCCTATAAAGTTTCGGCTAAAAAATCCAAAAAAGATTCCCTTGCATTATACGCCTTAAATTATCCAGACCTTAATCGAACGCTAAAGATCTATTACCAGCCTGCATTCCCTTTTGAGATTGAAAAATGGGAAGAAACAATGCCTTCTGGCAATAGTGAAAATTCAAAAATGCTTACCACAAAGGCGGTAAAAAACAAGCGCTTAAAAATAGACTATTGGAATAAAAATGCAGTGAATAATGTATCTTTGCGCGAAAAATTAGGATTAAAATGAACATCCCCGAGTTTGCATATTCTACAGAGCTTTTTTATACCTTGCTTATGCTGGTGATCCTTTTAGTGATCAATTTTGTACTTAAAAAAACAGCACAGCGTATTGGTGAGAAAGGGGAAATTCATATTACCCGAATTCGTTTAATGTTTAGATACATCAATATTTTAATCGTTATTCTGGCATTATTTGTAATGGCGGTGGTTTGGGGGATGAACCTTCGGGATCTTGCTTTAATATTCTCTTCGGTTTTTGCGGTTATTGGCGTAGCCCTGTTTGCAATCTGGTCTATACTTAGTAACATCACTTCAGGAATAATCATGTTCTTTAATTTCCCCTATAAAATTGGGGATAAAATAAAAATCCATGATAAGGATATGCCTATCGAAGCATTAATTGAAGACATTAAAGCCTTTCATCTTCATTTAAGGACAGACGATGGTGAACTTATTACCTATCCCAATAACCTTATCTTACAAAAAGCGGTTTCTTTAGTACAGAAAGATGTTTTTTTAGATGAAGGAAAAAATGCGCTTTAACTTTTAAAGAGCCTTTTTTGTATTAATTAAATATAAATACTACCATTAGGGCAGTAAACTGCCCAGGGCAAGTTCGTATGTCCCTTTTTTAGAAAATTATTTTTTAATTTAAGACAAGCCTTGTAGCATTTAATCTCGATTATCAAGTAAAAACTTTATATTTGATTTTGTTTAAAATAAGGCATAAAAATGCGTAAATTCCTACCCCTTTTATTTTTAATACTCTCTTTTAAATTAAATGCACAGGCTCCCCAAAAACTAAGTGCCTCAGCGATTTATGAAAAAATTGAAAAACTGAATTTTTTAGGTTCCGTTTTATATCTGGCGGCTCATCCTGACGATGAAAATACCCGACTGATCTCCTATTTCTCTAATGAAAAACATGCCAGAACCGCTTATCTTTCTTTAACCCGGGGCGATGGCGGGCAAAATCTAATTGGCCCCGAAATTAGGGAACAATTAGGTTTAATTAGAACTCAGGAGTTACTTGCTGCACGTAAAATTGATGGTGGAGAGCAGTTTTTTAGCCGCGCCAATGATTTTGGTTATTCTAAAAATCCAGATGAAACTTTAAAAACCTGGAATAAAGACGAAGTTTTAAGTGATGTAGTTTGGGTGATAAGAAATTTTAAGCCCGATGTGATTATTAATCGTTTTGATCATCGCACACCGGGCACGACGCACGGCCACCATACCTCTTCCGCAATTTTAAGTGTAGCAGCCTTTGATCTCACCAATGACAAATCGATATATCCAAAACAATTGGAATACACCAGCACATGGCAGCCAGAACGCTTATTTTTTAATACCTCATCCTGGTTTTTTGGGAGTCAACAAGCATTTAAAGAAGCAACAAAAAGTGAAAAATACCTGAGTTTTGACACCGGAGTCTATTTTCCTTTAAAAGGACTTTCTAATCCAGAAATCGCATCGTTAAGTCGTAGTCAGCACCAATCACAGGGTTTTGGAAGTACGGGTTCTCGTGGTAGCGAAATGGAATATTTAGAACTTATTAAAGGTTCACAACCAGCTTCCAGGGAAGATATTTTCTCTGGAATAAATACCACCTGGACGCGTGTTAAAGGCGGCGCTGAAATTGGTGAGATGTTAAGTGATGTTCAGGAAAAATTTGATTTTACTAATCCGTCTGCCAGTTTACCAGCACTTTTAAAAGCCTATTCGCTAATTCAGAATTTAAAAGACGAACATTGGAAAGCCATAAAAACAGAAGAAATAAAATCAATCATACAGGCATGTGCGGGACTTTATCTGGATGCGGTATCAAATTCAGAATTTACTTCGCCTGGCGATATTATCAGGCTGAACCTTGAAGCGATTAATCGTAGCAATGCCGAAGTGGAGTTAACATCTATCGTCTTAAATCCGCAAAATCAAGTTGAAGAAACGGCTACTGTACTCCCTAATAACGAAGACTGGAAAAAATCGTTTGAATATAAAGTTCCTGAAAATGCCACGTATACTTCTCCATATTGGTTAAATAAGGAAGGAACGGTTGGGATGTATCGCGTAGATGATCGAAAATTAATTGGGAAACCAGAAACTCCGCATCTTAACACGGTAACTTTCAACATCGATATAAATGGCACTTCCATTCCTTTTGAAAAAGAAATTGTTTACAAATATAATGACAATGTAACCGGTGAAAATTACGAGAATTTTGAAATTATTCCACCGGTATCCATAGGTTTTACAGAGGATGTTATTCTTTTCCCTAATCAGGAAAGCAAAAATATCAGGATAAAAGTGACTGCGGAAAAAGACAATACTAGCGGAACGCTAAAATTAAATTTACCTTCAGAATGGCAAATATCGCCAAAATCTGAAGCGGTAAACCTCCCGCAAAAAGGAAGCAGTATCACGTATACTTTTAAAGTGACCCCACCTTCAGCGCAAAGTGAAATTTGGATTTATCCTGAATTTGAAACTTCTGGAAAAACATACAAAGACGAAGTTATTACGATTAACTATCCCCATATCCCAAAGCAAACACTGGTTGTCCCTGCAAAGCTGAAACTGGCTAAAATCGATATTCAGAAAAAAGGAGAAAATATCGCGTATATCGCCGGTGCCGGTGATGTAGTGCCTGAAAGTTTACGCCAAATTGGTTATCACGTGAGTGTGCTATCGCCTGCGACAATATCCGCAAAAGGCTTAGCAAAATATGATGCAGTAGTAACCGGCGTTAGAGCTTATAATGTATTGGAAGAACTTCGTTATAAGAATGACGAGTTAATGAAGTATGTTGAAAATGGTGGTACACTGGTGTCGCAATACAACAAAGATCGTGGTATTACAGTAAACCAAATTGGGCCTTTCCCTTTTAAATTATCCTACGATCGTGTAACCGAAGAAGATGCCGAAGTTGATTTTGTAAATCCCAATTCACCTGTTTTAAATACGCCCAACAAAATCACCAAAAACGATTTTGATGGCTGGGTACAAGAACGTGGACTATATTTCCCGAACGCCTGGGATGAGAATTACAATACCGTATTATCAATGCACGATAAAAATGAAGAAGCTACAGAAGGCAGTCTTTTAATTGCTAAATACGGTAAAGGCTATTATGTTTATACCGGTTTAAGCTTCTTTAGACAATTTCCTGCCGGAGTTGCGGGATCGTACCGCCTTTTTGCTAACTTGCTTTCTTTAGGAAAATAATGGAAGAAAAGCCAGAAAAATATCAATGGAAAATGCGGTACACCACTGTGTTGGTTGCCAACGCCATCTATATTATTATCTTTTATTTTATAATGAAATCTTTCGCCTAACATGCAATTAATTGATTGGATAATTTTAATAGTTACCATTAGTTCGATTGTTTGGTACGGCGTCTATAAATCTCGCGGCAGTAAGAACGTTCAGGATTTTATAAAAGGTGGTAACGATGCCCAATGGTGGACCATTGGCCTATCGGTAATGGCCACCCAGGCCAGTGCGATCACTTTTTTATCGACCCCGGGACAGGCTTTTAATGATGGGATGGGATTTGTACAATTTTATTTTGGACTGCCTATCGCTATCGTTATCATTTGTATTGTTTTTATCCCTATTTATCACCGATTAAAGGTTTATACGGCTTACGAATATTTAGAATCCAGATTCGACCAAAAAACAAGAGTATTAACCGCATTACTGTTTTTAATTCAGCGTGGTTTAGCAGCCGGGCTTACTATTTTTGCTCCTGCTATTATCCTATCGGCTGTTTTAGGCTGGGATCTTACCACGCTTACCTTACTAATTGGAGTATTGGTCATTATTTATACAGTTTCAGGCGGTACCAAAGCCGTTAGCGTAACACATAAGCAGCAAATGGCGGTAATCCTAACCGGAATGATCGCGACATTTTTTATCATTTTATATTACCTGCCAGAAAATATAACCTTCACAAAAGCATTGGAAATTGCCGGAAGCGAAGGTAAAATGGATGTGCTGGATTTCTCTTTCGATTTTAATAACCGATATACGTTTTGGAGTGGTATTATAGGGGGTACATTCTTATCGCTTTCCTATTTTGGCACCGATCAAAGCCAGGTGCAGCGTTATCTCTCTGGAAGAAGCGTAAGGGAAAGTCAGTTAGGAATGATATTTAACGGATTTCTAAAAGTACCATTGCAATTTTTTATATTGTTAGTTGGTGTGATGGTTTTTGTATTCTACCAGTTTAATAGCACGCCACTTAATTTTAACCCTGCTGCGACTGAAGCCGTTTTAAGTTCAGATTATGCCGAGCAGTACGAAGATTTAATGGTGACTCACCGTGAGCTTCAGGAACAAAAACAAAAACTTACTTTAGATTACGCCAATAAAATCGATCAGCTCTCTGAATCCGAAAATCAGCAATTTAAAGACCAGCTTTCCGCATTAAACACTCAGGAATTCCAAAATCGTGAAAAAGCAAAAATATTTATCGATGCGGCAAAAACCAGTGCAGAAAGTAACGATAAAGACTACGTATTTATTCATTTTATTCTGAATAATTTGCCCCGAGGTGCTATTGGTCTTTTATTGGCCGTGATTTTATGCGCTGCGATGTCTTCTACCGCTTCAGAGCTAAATGCGCTGGCATCGACGACGACCATCGATATTTATCGCAGAAACCTGAAAGAAGAAAAAAGCGAAGAGCATTATTTAAATGCCTCAAAATGGTTCACCCTAATGTGGGGTGTTCTAGCCATCATCTTTGCCAGTGTAGCCGATTTATTTGATAATCTTATTCAGCTTGTCAATATTATCGGTTCGATATTTTACGGCAATGTACTGGGCATATTTTTACTTGCCTTTTTCATCAGATTTGTAAAAAGCAATGCCGTTTTTATTTCAGCAATAATCACTCAATTAATTGTAATCGTAGTTTACTTTTTAGATATTTTACCGTATCTATGGTTAAACGTTCTTGGCTGCCTGTTGGTCATTAGCATTGCATTGCTTATACAAACCACCACCCAACCTAAAAATGCATCATCATGAATAAAACAATAAACTGGGGAATCTTAGGACCGGGAAAAATCGCTAAAAAATTTGCTTTGGGCTTAACCCATGTTCCCAATGCTAATTTGTATGCGGCTGCCAGCCGATCTTTAGAAAAAGCTAAAGATTATACTGAAGAAATGGGAGCCGATAAAGCCTACGGAAGTTACACTGAAATGCTCAATGATCCTGAAGTGGATGCTATTTATATTGCGACACCTCACGTATTTCACCACGAGCATACGTTGCTTTGTCTGAAGCATAAAAAGGCCGTTTTGTGTGAAAAGCCTTTTGCCATGAATAAAAATCAGGTAAAAGAAATGATCGATTTTGCACAAAAACAGGATACATTTTTAATGGAAGCTATGTGGACGCATTTTCTTCCTCATTTTAAATATACTACGGAAGTTATAAAATCTGGCAAATATGGGAAAGTCTTATCAATGGAAGCCGATTTTGGTTTTGATGCTCCTTTTGATGCCAACAGTAGGATTTACAATAAATCTTTAGGTGGCGGTAGTTTACTGGATATTGGTATATATCCAATTTTTGCGGCCTTGAGCTTTCTGGGTAAACCAGAAAAAATAGAAGCTACCGCTAAAATGGCCAAAACCGAGGTAGATGCCAGATGCCACGCTACATTTATTTATCCTGAAAATGTAAGGGCCGAACTTTATAGCTTTGTAGATAAAAACACTGATGTTGCGGCCACCATAACATTAGAAAAAGCCAAAATTTATATAAAACCAAGATTTCATCAACCAAGCTCCGTAGTCATCACTACTGAAAATGAAAGCTTCACCAGAGAATTTGGCGTAGAAGCTAACGGTTATAATTTTGAAGCCGAACACGTAGGCCAAATGCTATTGGAAGGCAAAAAGGAAAGTACTGAAATGACGTTTGAAAAAAGTTTAGAGCTTATAGAAATGCTGGATGCGGTTCGAGAAAAAATTGGCTTGGAATATTAATAATATTGCTTCAGTGAAAAGAGGCTTTCTAAAAATATCAAAAAACGTCATTCTGAATTTATTTAAGAATCTCATCTCATTGATTTAAAAATAGTTATGAGAACCTGAAACAATTCCGATCGCTGTCGGAGCGACTTGACTAAAATTGAGTTTTAGACAGCCTCTTTTTTATTATTAGATATTTTAGAGCACCGTTATTTTGCTCCCCACTCTTTTAATGAATCTTTGTTCATTTTTACGTAATCTTTATTTCCGGCCTTTTCAGCAGCAGTCAAAGACTTTTTAGCCGCTTCAATTGCTTCCTCTTTTTTACCTAAATCGGCAGCGATCAACGACTTTTTTCTCTGTATCCAATAAGCATCTGGATTGGCTTCAGTTGCTTTATTGATCCACTCCCAGGCTTTATTTAAATCTTTACCGGCATCATGATAATAAGCAGCGGCAGCATAATAGTCGCCAGCTCCCGGGCCGTTCATTACTCTATCGATACTAGCCATTGTTTTTTTATCTGTAGGAACAGAAAATTTTAAAAAAGCCACGGTATTCTCCCATAAGAAATTTAAAGTAGCACCATCGTTTGTAAGCTCATCGATTAAAATAGTGAAACTTTGCATTTCCATAGGCATTTTAACCACCTCAGCTTTTGCTTTTAAAGCGACCATACTATCATCCCAATTTTGAGGATTTCCCCAGTTATTGGTAGATTTATAAAACATTACATCCCAATTGTCTTTATTAGGAATCGTATAAATAGCATATTTACCCGCTTTTAAAGTTTGGCCCTGGATTTCTACATCATCAGAAAAACCTATAACGGTGTTCTCATTTGCACCGGTTCTCCAAATTTCTCCGTATGGCACTAAGTTTCCAAAAATCGTTCTGCCGCGCATTGCAGGCCTTGAGTAGTCTAATGTAACTGTGGTTAACCCTACTATCTGCTCTACTTTAGCAGAAGGACTTGGTTGTGGCGCCTGTATTTGTGCAGATACAGATATACCTAAAGTTAAAATGAATAGTTGTAGTAGTTTTTTCATGATTGGGTATGATTTAGTTTTTCACTAAGATAATAACATTCACAGCTAATTAAATTAAGAAATGCATACTTAATGATATTTTTTTATAATAAAATCAATCATTTAAATTTTGTTTAACTAATATAATTT
>Ga0114908_1001113_pt1 | contig 13823 bp, 2 predicted proteins | sample MalvireepMed_s17_FD_87292 | JGI IMG/M metagenome (GOLD analysis project Ga0114908, IMG submission 87292) | Marine viral communities from the Global Malaspina Expedition - Malaspina viral metaG DeepMed_s17 | ecosystem: Environmental > Aquatic > Marine > Oceanic | place: Mediterranean Sea... | reverse complement strand
TCTATTCCCTTGTATTCCAATGTTTTTCAAGGTTGTGCTTTTCTTTGAAAAATATTTTTTTGCAAAATATCCTGTTTTTACATAATTGGGCATGGTTTGAAAAGAAAGATCTGCATACATTGGAAAAATATTTTTTCGGTCATTATATTGATTTCTTAATAGTTCACTTGAATTGTCATAAATTATAGGATCAAAAAGGTGACCGGGGGGTATTCCATCACCGGAAGTCCATTTATCGTTATCAGCAATTTTCGACCAAGATTTTAAATATTTATTAAGCCCAAAGCTTTTAAAAGAGTTAGATTGCAATTCGCTTGTAGATATATATGGCATATTTTGTTGTTTTAAATATGTATCTTTGAAGCTTGTACCAAGGCTCATTAATGATGTGTATCCATGTTTGAATTTGGCGCCATATTCAAACTTAGAAAGTGGCGTTTTTTCTGCCATAGCAAGTAAATAAATGTTTGGAAGAAGTGAGTGTTCAATCCCCACAACAGATTTTTCAAATTTTTCTTGATTGTAATTATATTTAGCTTTTAATGTGGGCGGCTCTATTCCCATCGGCGCTGTCGGGGCCCAAGATTGAAAAGTGTGGTCATAAAATGTTTTATCTTTAAGATGGTCATTGAAAAATTGTTCTATTTTTCCTTTGGCAGCTATTCGTACTAAAACTTCCGGGGCCATGTTGGCCATGGCGGACTTCTGTAGGCCGATTGGCGGAGTGGGCGCGCCGGGGGTATATACAATCCCCCAGTCAATCATTGCTTGGCTGTTCAAGGATAATGTAAACCACTCTTGTGAGATAATATCGCAAGGTATCTCGGGAGGCGGAATGGGCTTTAAGGATATCCCTTCTGGGCCGGAGGCGTGGGAATGAACTACTTTAAGGCCAGCATGTTCGTGGGCTGTGGCAGGGCCAACTTCTTTCCCGAGCTTAAGTTCGTGTGTGTGCTCTGGTAGCGATACTTTTTCCTCTATTACTTGTTTGAGAAATTGGAAAAGCTTATAATCTCTGGCGCCCGGGCCCGATACGTCGAGAAAGTCGGTTACACTGGTCCAATCAAGAATTGTTTTTTCAACAACGCCATTCCCATCATTATCAGTGGCGCCAGTATGTTTGTGTGGTAAAATATGAAAAGGCTGCCGGAATTTGGGATTATTCTGAAGGTTCGGCCATTGTTTTATCACCCAATCTTCGCCACGGTCGGCCCACGACGTCTTCATCTCATTGAGCCATCCTGTTATCGTGGGTCTAAATGGCTTGCCATCAACAACGGTCATATTATAAGTTTCTACACTGACAAGTTCGTCAACAAAATTTCCACATGCAAAGCTTCCGTTCGGATGTTTAAACGGCAAAACGGTTACATATGAAGAGGCCGCGCCGAGAGTCCAAGGCAAAGCTTTTATAAACTTGCCTGTATCTAACATGAGAGCGTTAGGGCCTAAGTGGCTTGTTAGGTCGAAATAAAATGAGTGATACGGATTGCCCGGAAATGGTGGAATGCTTACCCAGTGAGATGTAAATTCTCTCATTTTGTCGACGGGGGGCGACACCGCGGACGCATCGAATTGTATTTGGCTGGACAAATTATGATATACACAATCTGATCTAACAAAAAAACGCTGGCCTGCTGGTGTTGAATAATGTCTGGTTGGATCCGTGCTCCCGCCGCCCGGTGCTGGAAATTTTCCTACCGGATATCCCTTGGAATTTTGACCTGCTACTTCTTCGGCCACCGAGGGCACGGCGTTTTCATCAGAGTCTGGTGTCTGGCCACCGGTTCCTTCTTTTTGCGGTTCGCTGTCATCCCCAAAGGTCTCGTCTATTTCTTTGCAAAATCGTTTACCGCCGATATCTACACATTCATATCCAGTCTCATCTGGCGGGTCCCAAACAGGCATATGTTAATATCCTCCCCTGGTGGTGGTTGTCGTTGTTCTCATTGTCGCGGCGGTGGCTGTGGCGGTGGTAGCGGCAGTTGCAGCCCTTCCCGGGGTAGAGACGGGGGCAGTGGCTGGGATGATGTGTGTATTTATAAGTTCGTTATCGATGCTTAAAAGAGCATTATTCTCAAGACTATCAAGAATATTTGGAGTTATAGCTGCAAATTGAGCTATAGTGCTAGTTGGCGCCGGAGCATTCAATACATTTATTAAAAAATGTTCATTATGGGTTGGCAAATTTGCCATGGCATTTGGAATAAATCCTTTCTTTACGTTTAAATATGGTCTAAATCTACACAATAAACTTCTTTTGTCTGAAGAGGTCGCAGTTTGTACTAGTTCGGGCGATATTCTTTTCCAAATTGGATCTCTAAGGTTGCCGCTTCTAAACCCAGTCATCACCTCAATTATGGCTAGTGTTTTATAATGAATAATAAAAAATGCTATTTTTTCTATAGAATTGTTCCCCCCATACCAGTTGTGAACAACTGTGGCGTCTCCTGCGCTATCAGCAATTAAACCTTTAAGGTGATTTGGCAATATTTTTCTTGGCCCGGGTTCGCTCTGTGTAAAGTTTTTTGAATTTATATTAAAGTTTCTAAGTCGAATACTTTCCTCTAAAATATTTAAATCTCCTATAAAAATTAAAGGAGCCAATATATTATTAATATTTAAACTTAATGGTATTTCGTTTTTAAATGTCGTTAGGCTATTATCGGACTTGGGTGTTTCTTGTGAATCACTCTTGGTGGCCAAGTTATTCCCAAGAATATCTTCTGCGAGGACTTCATTGTTCGCATCGTCTTTCGTTGGTGTTGGCTGCTTTTCTTCAACTGTGCAACCCTGTGGCGATAATAAATCTAATAAAATACTCCTTATTTTAGCTTCCATTTTATTTTCCTGGGTGGCAAGAGCGCCAACAGACTCTTCTTGTTCATAATCTCCTTCTGATGTGTGTCCGCTCTTTTTATAACTTATAATATCAATCAAAGTTTTTAATGCATGAGTGTCTGGGTTTGAAGAAAGCATATCATATTTTATTTCTGGCAAATGTATTGTCTGAGGTGTTAAAAAGGATATTTCTGTTGTTTTTAGGAAGTCTTCAAATTTGGTGTCAGGCATTATTCTGCCCGCTTCTATTGCTTGCGGCGTAAAATATTTTAAAGTCTCATTTCTTGTACGCTTCTCAAACTCTCGAATATCGATATTCATTAAGCCCTTCTCTGTTTGGGTGCCGGAATCTAAATAATCAAATCCGGCCGCTTTGAACCAGCTAGCGTCGAACGTCTCTTCAAATTTATGCTCAATTGTAAATGCAGTGGAAGGGTTTCTGTTGCCTAATCCAGAAGATTCCATTTTTGAATCATTTCCTTTGCGCTGGGCGCCGCCTGAGCTAAGTTCTAATATTGAATTGAGTTTGTTTAAAGTTTGTTGTATCGCGGTGATCAACAAAAATATGCCTTTAATACTGCCCGTGCTGGGTGAGCTTATTAAATATAAATTTTCTTCGATATTTTCAGAAATCATACCAATTCCAGGTCCTTCGCTGGTATGGCCGGCGCCAACAAGGTTGGGTGGAATTTTAATATTAAAAGTTTTTGCTACGTCTGCTAAATATGTGGCCGCGGTCATCCATGGTTTTTTTGTGCCCAAGGCGGCGGTGGCATTTAATTCATGTGCATTTATAAAGTTATTAGATGTAATGTTAAAATTTGATTTCGTACTTTTCGCTTCTGATGTAATGTGTACATGATATTCCTCAAGATCGCCTAGACTAGTTTGTAGATTTTTTATCATCTCTTTTAATAGCGCCACGGTGCCGTCTTCAATTTCAATTTCAACGCTATAGCGATATAAACCATCAATATTTTCAACATCATAATCTGTGCCTGAGAAGTGTCGAAATTGAAATAACGGGACATTCCTTCCATTTTTGTCAGTCATTGGTTGGAAAAAAATATTATCAAGTTCGGTGATGGAACCGACTCTTTTTGTTACTTGTTCCCCATATTGTGAGGATTCTATTCTAGAATGCTCCTTCGGGATCAATAAATTGCCTGGTGCTGATGTTTGTACGATAATTGTTTCTTCGTCGGTTGAAGCTTCCATGTGTGAATTCGGTTGCAGTGCCGCCATTAAAGATGTTTGATTATTTTTATCTAAATGATGCATTTTGCGACGTTTAATTGTCAATAACTTTATTTTGCTTAGGTTTAAAACTTTTTCAAAATTTAAATTTTCATAGTCCAATGAAACATCTCCACTTTCCGTTTCAGATGAAATGAGTCGTGAAAATTGAGAGTAATCTTTAATTATCTCCGCTAAATTCATACTAAACTGAAATCTGCAGCCCTCCATGGGATCTACCGCTAAGTGGATATTTGAAAAATATGCATTTGTTGGCCGTTTCATGTTGCCGCCATGTGCTTTCCCACCAGGTGGGCTGAAAGTTGGCTTCTGTGAAATGGCGTTGCTTATTTGTAAATTCTTAACGGCCGCAATTTCTCTAAAATCTTGAACCGTCGTATTCGGCACTGATGTCTCTTCCAGTGGAATGATTGCGCCATCAGGAGCGGTGCCTACAAACTGTGTCGCATTAAGACCCGCTATACGAGTTTGCACTGGGCCGGCCCAGACATTAGCGCCAACATGTGGTACAGAATATTCTGCTGGGCTTTTAGAGTTCGGGGCTGTTAAAAGACGTGCACTTTTTATGGTATTTCCACCTCTTATAACAATTTCTGTTGTAATTTCAGAGAGTGAAGGGTTCATCCGTGCACTGTCGTCACTTTGATAACAAACGACAGCGATAAACGCTAAAAACTTTGGATCGTGGCCATCGATATGAAATTTTTCTGTATGCATAATGTTTATATTGTTTGTTGTTTGATTATAGTACTCGGTGCCGGTAGTGCCGGGGCTTGAGATATCTATTGTACGAGTTTCTGCTTCAGTTAGCGAGGCACCTTTAATGTTTGTAGATTTTTTAATTTCATTTAACAGTGTCATTCTCGCGCGCGGCGATGATATTGATCGGAACACCAGTGGGTTTGAAATTTTTATAAGACCTAATTTAAGATTTCCTTTTATGTCGTGTAAGTCTGATAGTTGATTTGTTTTGAGGACAATATCGACAGTTGCTATAGTTTCTTGGCCGGAGTCGGACTCCTCTAAGCTTATTCTTTTAAAAAAGGGCCGCGGTACATATTTTCCTGTGTAGTCACCCATTATTCACAATCAGGAAGAGAGGTATTCTTCTCTTCCGCTCCATAAATATTTGTAGCTGATATTTTTTTACTTTTTATTTTTTCACAATCAAATTGATCAGAAATAAATCTATTTTTATCTAAATTTACTGGTTTTAATTGACACATTAATTCTTTGCTAATTTCATTATCTGTTAATATTTCAAAATAATATTCAACATTGGTGCTGTCTATATCAGGTTCTTCTTCGTGTGCGGGCTGTTGTTCCTCGAAGCCCACTAGAAGATCATTTTTTAAATTTTTAAGTGGCTTTATAAAGTATTTAGCTTTTAAAATTTCTTTCTCTTCGGTATTCGTTGCATTATTTTGCTCTTCTATTTCAAACACTTCTATTTCAAAGTTCTCCTTCAAATATGGCGCGTTATCTTCTTCAATTTCAATTATCAAGAAATCTTCATCAAAATCATAATATATATCCTCGTTCTGGTCTGTCTGCATCCAGGCGGCGAGGTCACTAATCATGATTGGATCTTCGTGTAAAATTTCATATTCTGGATTTCTTATTTTATTTTGCAATTGGCCTTCCGGCAATTTAGCACTAGTTTTATATGATTTATATGTAATATATGCATCCAATTGTGGCACCTTTAAAAATGGCCTAACCGAGGATGTTAAATTTCCAAAAGAATTAGACAAGTCACCGTGCCAAAATTTAATGTCCCAAGCTGGAATATTGGTTTTATCATGACTAGAGTTCCCGAGCGGTATTGGTGCGGCAAAATATTTAGTTATTGGATCCTGCTCTAATACTCTTGGGCCGATTAAAAAATCCTGTTCAGTTGCGGTAAAGGCCGCGCGGGCGGCTTTCCATCCTTGTTCCAAGTCGGTGAAGATTTGTTTTGTCGCGACAGACTCTTGTCCCGCCATAGAGGCTTTGGCGGTTGCTTGTAGTGCGGCAAGGGTCGGGTATTTTTTTAGAATACTGGAATCCGGCAGATTATGAAGATTGGTTGTAGGCTTGTTCATGGATCTAAAATTAGTTTGAGTTTTTATTCGAGGTACCTCTTTGATTCTATTTTTAGATTCTTTTACGGCTTCTGTGATTCCGCCAAAATTACTGTCGTACATAATGCCGTCATCAAAAAAAGCATAATATGTTGGCTTAAATTCTCCTTGGGATAATAAAATCTCTCCTAGTGGAGTTAATTCTATATCCATTACGTCTTCTTTTCTATTAAAAAATTCCATTTTATTTTATTCCACTGCCAATAATTAGTTTTGTGAATCTAGTTTTCCCTAGTCATATCAAGCCTTTTTATTAAAAAAATTCCATATCTCATTCGCTTCCTAATTAAATAAATCTCCGGCGCCGGGTCCAGACGCGCCAAAGTCTGTTGTTGTTTCAACTTCGATATCTTCTTTTTCTTTTTCTTTTTCTTCTGCTTCGCTGGCCGCGGCCAATTCTTCTGCGTGGGATGCGTCGTCCGCGGCCTTTGCCGCGAGTTTTGCTTTTATGGCTTTTGCTTTCTTTACTTGCGTCTCTTTAGATTCAAAAACCACTTCGGCTTCAATTTTTGCTAGTTCGACTAATGAACAAAAATCATATGGCCAATTAAAACTATAATCTGGTGTACCCGAAGTGTCTTCTAAATTAAATTTAAATAGAATATCATCTAGTGTGGACGCGGTTTGTGCATAATAGTTTTGTTTCGCCTTTTTCTTAACTTTAAATACTATCCAGTGTAATTCTGAATCTGGTATGTCGCTCATTAATTCACTTTTTAGTAATTTATGAGATATTGTTGCTTCTGCTTCTTTAAAGGATCTTCCAATTTCTGGTGGTAAATTTTGCCACATATCAGTTATGTCTTTTTGGCTTAATTCATGTTCAAATTCGAAAAAATACATTGCAAATGGCTTTGTTCCTTTCATTCCTTTTTTCATTTGTAGAATAAAGTTAAATTTTGGAGGAATTACATATTCATTCATTGCAGAAACCATATTATAAATTGAGTTAGAAACCCCGGATTCAGTTTGTGGGGTGCCGGAATCAACAGCTTTTATCGCTTTGTTTATAGTATGTTTATTTATATTAAAAAACTTAGTTGCAATTGCAGAAGTTCTTTTATTTATGTTTTTGGTAAACGGCACTAAAACAATTGCCTCTTTAAATGACATTTCATTATCTTTTCTGGGCCGGCCAATTTTCTTTTTGGACGTGCCAGCAGAAGATTGAAGGAAACCACACTTTGCCGCTAATGACCCAGTTTTGATAGGGTCCCATGGATGGGGAATTAATCGCGGGTCACTCTGGTTGTTGACTCCGGAGCTGTTGCGTACATTATTGTATAAATCTCCTAAAAGTGCATGATTTTTAGGTTCCGATATCTCTAAATATATACCAATGCCGCCGGATGGAAGTTGCCCATACTGATGCCACATTCCAGTATTTACGCTCGCTGTCGCATATTGCGGCATTGTTACATCACAATCTGCAAAGTTTAATACGGGGGTTTCAAATTTAGGTTGAATGACCCAACGGGCGCCTTTGTCGAACCCTCCCACATCAGTCGCAACGGCTCCTTCAGAATCTATGGTTTTTCCTTGTACATTTTCTATTTGAAATAAATTAAGACTAGAGCTAACATGCATGGAGTGGTTATAGTCTATTGAAGCCGTTCGAAATGATCCGGATGGGCCCATTATGGGTGATGCCCAGTTTAAGTTTGGATTTTGTAGTATATTTCCGAAAAGCTGGTGGGCTTCTGTTCCGGGAGTTCCACTATTTGGTTTGTATTGTACTCCAGCGGCCGCGATTGGTGTCGGCGTTGTACAATGACCAGCAACTTCTTGTATACCTCTATAGCGAGCATAGGTGGCCGTTAGATGTGTTACAATTTCCGGTATTGTATAGCGGCCCGGGCCGTTATATGGTGTAAATGACAGTCGGACTCGGGCAAGGCCGTCTTTAGATGGTGGCGTAAATGGATTGTGCGCCGAGCCGGTTGCCGTTTGATATCCGTGGCTGGTGATGGTGCTAAAGTCAGATTCGTTTGCGCTCTTGCCAAGAGATGAACTAAAAACAAAAGAGGAATCCACTAGTGGACCAAATGCTCCGGGATTATCATACATAAAAAATCTTCCGCCGGTTTGAGTTAGCGTGTCCGAATTAAATGGATATACGCCGGCAAAATCATTCACTTCAGTGGTTTCGCTGCCCAGAGTTCCGGACGGTGCAGATTGATATAGTCTTACGTCCATCATGTATGGTTTTTCTTCCTCGAAGAAGTAAAAGTTTTGGTCTGTGTCTTGTGCCGATTTTAATGTTGTTAACTCCCCATCTTCTAAGAAAAAATTAATCGATTCTGCTAAAAAATTATGCATAGCTAGTTTATATCTTTCTGTGCTGCTCTGGCCGTTGAATCTAACCACGCTAGCAATTGCGGCGGAAGGGTGTGGGATAGAATCTACAATATATTTACCAGTTACATATTCTTCTGGGTTTACCAGGGCCTCAAATGGTACTCTGTATTGGAAATCTTTGGCAATTCTGGCCCTGCGAACATTGGCAGAACTGGACATGTCGGTACGAAAATTGCTGTTATTATCGGGTGATCCTTTGGCGCCCTGGACGCCGCCGTTTGCGAAGAGGTCTAAATGAATTGGATAATCCACGGCATATCCAGCTTTAATTGTGTTATATAATATTCCCGGGGAGAAAAATGGTTGATAAAAAGTTCGAGGGTTCGAATTAAGCATATGGCTGACCGTGGCGCCCGGGTCGGTGTAAATGCGCGACACATTGCCGCCATATGCTTCTTCAAATAATTTTACCAATTCCATTGTACGTTGAACAGGGTAAAATCCCTCGTATGGCAAAAATTTCATGAGAGCCTTACATTTTAATTTGATTTCTATTGGGTCTGCAAAACCTTTATGTTGATTTTTTACTAAATCGAAATGTTTTAAAAAGTCTGCATGAGCATAGATTTTAAAGAAACTATCTTCATTACTGGTGGAAACTGTTGATCCAGTTAATGTTAAAAGGTTTGCGGGATCAGTGAAAAAGTTCCCCTGTTTGGTATCGATATAATGTTTCATATGTTCACTAATCCTAAACTCTGGAATTAATGAATAGTCTTTTCCCGCGGCTCTAAGATCTGATGCGAAATCATCATATGAGTCGTAAAATGGATTTTTTCCTGCTTGGGTGCCCGCTTCCCACAATGTGCCTCCGGACACCAACTGGCCGCTGTCTTGAACTGCCCAGTGCGGATAAGCATAGGTCGGGCTAGGAACAATATATTTACCCAAGCAATTTTGGCAGTTGGTAGGGGAGAACTGTGAGCTAAACTCGGCTACTTTTCCTCCTTCGCCGCCGCCATGCCAAATAGCATATTTAGCTTGAAGTTCACCACTTGTGTGCGCAGATGCTGTAACCTTTGCAGTTACGATTCCAGGGTTCTTTGTAAGCCAGTCAGTACTGGCGTCAAGAGGCCATGGGCTCATTCCATCATAACTACTGCTTGGCGTCTGTGGGGCCGCAGCGATAAGCCCTACTTGTCCTTCGTAGTTCCACCGCGCGTAGAGATCTATATTGCCTTGGAATTTGCCAATACTTGATTGAAATACCCCTTTTCTGTCAACTCTTTTGTCTCTCCACCAATCGGCTCTAAATTTTTCACGAGTTCTTGTTTTGTTTAAAAACATATTAACTTCACGTGGCCAAATGACCTCTTCATAAGAAAACTCAATAAACTTTGGAGAAATTGCTGGCATAAAATTGTTTAGGTACAATTTTCGAAGATCGTCATAGATTTGATCTCCGCCCAAAATAGTAGTATTTAATTTTGCTACTAAATCTCTGTTTGCAAAAGTAACCAAATTGTTTGCATATGTATGTTTTAAAACTGCAGCGTTTGTTGTCCCTTGGGGTATTAAGGTATGTTTCATTGGTTTGTAGCGCGTAGTTACTACAGATTCTGTAAAATGAAGAAGGCTGCGGTCACTTTCTGTTTTAATGATTGATAGTAAATTATTGTTTTTCTGGTATCTGGCAACTTGATGCTCGCCGGCTCTAATTTGTTTCCAAGAGGGGTGTTCATATGGGCCATTGCGATTTAACAATAATGCATTTAATATATTCGCATCAGAAACTGTGCCAACAATTGTATTTCCATAAGTATTATTTGAGGCGCTTAATAGATTTGAATAAACAATCAACGGATCAATTACAATTTGATTTGTATTTGCATAATCTACTTTTAAACCAGAAGTATTTTCAACATGACTTTGTGACATAAATGTAATATCAGTTGAAGCTTGGCCTGCGTTTGCATGATCTTTCTGCTGATACCCAATTATAGAATTAGCAGCAGAAGCTGTAATCCATTGGTATTGCATATCACTTTGTGGAATCGGATGCTGTATAAACCAATTATCATGAACAGAGGCAGTGTGCACTGTCCCTTTGGCCATGCTAAATTCATTTGAATATTTTATAACTTTTTTAGTATTTCGATTAACTTCGTGAAATGAAGCAGTGCCTAAATAATTTGCTGAACTGACCGTTGTATTACGCCCGGGGTACGAGCCGCCGGCTTTCAGGCCATTATCAATGGCGTCTCGCCAACTAGAAGAAAATTGTGTATCACTATAAAATCCAAATTGATTTGCATGATTGGTTAACATCTCATTAAGAGGAATTCGAACTGCTAAATTTCTATAAGGTAAAGCATTATAAACACTTTTTTCGCCGGATTCAATATCAAGAAAAGATTCGCACATTGTTTCTGGGCCGCCGGGTGCACTAAACCTTTCAACGAAAACAAAACTATTTGTACCAGATAGTGCTCGATTGATTGTTGTAAAGTTTGATATACCAAAAAATGGCAATGCAAAAGAGTCTGGCTTTTGAGAGGCTTCCCAATTTACACTAATTCCTTCATTCTCAGTAAAATAACGATTATTTGTTCCTCTACCTGAAGTTTGTACAATGTCGTAATCCTTTGTAAAATTACCAATATTTGTATATAGACCATCCGCTGTTGAACCCGTAGTCTGTCTTATGTTTCTAATGTTTATTGGGCGTTTTGCTATTTGATCTCTTGTATACTGTGCGCGAGGTTTGGCCGACGAATCTGGTTTTGAAAAAGTAATTGTGCTGCTGCCAAGTGCAATTTTCCAAGCTTCTGGTCTGGTGGTTGGGGTATCTAATTTAAAATGCGACCAATGATGTCTATGTTGATTTCCGCCAACAAACTTTTCAGTAAATGGCCCTTGAATTGCAATTTCACCTGTAGCTCCATACGTATCGTGATGAAGATTTGTTATATCTACACTAGCTGAAAATCCATTTGTAATAAGTGCTACATAGCCGGTGCTAGTAGCAGTTCTATAAAGGCTGAACGGAATTGTATGGTGTCCGTAATGACCCGATAAGAGCGGTCCAGATGTTTTATAAGAGAATTTAAATTTTCTACCCGGGAAAGACTGGTTTCTTAAGTACGCAATATAGTCGCCTTCAGATTCAACATCTGCAGACGTTATTTGCATATTGTCTTGGTCTGATGAAAAATTTACTACTGGTTTGTGGGCATCTACTTTTTTATTTTTATCGGTATTCCACCCACTTAATATTTCGGGGCTACTATTTCTATCCACCCCAATTGAAACGGGGCGTTTTCGCCCTCTGTTAACAGAGGTTTGTACGACTTTTCTAAATGTTTCTCTATTTGTATTAACATCAGTAGAAGTGCCGCGCTCTAAATTAATTCTATCCCACAACACTCCGGCGCCATCGAGATTGGTTGACATTTTAATAGTTGGTAAAATATTTTTATTAACTAAATCTGGAATTCCAGGGGTAGTTAAAGCATCAAGAGTGCGGCCAGGATCTACGAATGGAACCCCAGAAGTGGGTTTTTCTCCAGAGGCTGCTCCTATTTCTGCTGGGGATCTTTGCGCTAAAGTTATAAACTTAGCACAATATTTATTTCTTTCCAGGGCGTGGCTTTCAATTATATTTCGTATTTTTTTGGCATGTCTTGCAGATGCGGGCATAAGCTTTAAAATCATTTTTGACAATCCCGAATCAAGCCATTTATAATAATCAAGAAATTTTTCAACATCTGGAATATTTTGTACTCGCTCAAAAAAGAATTGCCTTAATTTTGCCAAATCTTTATAATCTTGTCGATATCTATTAACTGGTTCTCCAATCAGATTATTAAAATCAACAATTGTAGCAAAGAAATCAAGCATTTCTTGTGAAATAACTTGACCCATGCTTTTTTCAATAGCAAAAAAGTGTGTTGTTGGTCTTGTGTCTCTTGTGAATACTTCGTCATCGCGTGAAAGAATATTTACTGTGTCGGAGCTTTGAAGATTCTCTGGTGAATTTTGTTTTGCAGCATTTATATATTCTCGACTTATAACATTTGTGCTGTCTGGTGTAAAGAAATCGCCTTTTCCGGTATGCTGTCTTTTGATTATTTCTCCTAGCCAGCCATAGTTGCCAGTAGAAGATTCAAAAGTATTAGATACCAGAGAACCAGATGATGCATCATCGACTCCAAAACTAGCATTGCGACTGCTACCTCCATAATAATCATATCCAGTATTTCCACTATTTGAGGAAGAAACTGTTTCAAAATCCCAATTTAATATTAAAGTATTAATTTGTGGTATATCCGCTGGGAGGGATTTGTCTTCGAAAAGGTACGCGCTCCTATTTGGATGTAGTGCTCCAAAATTTCTGGGGTCGCGGGCGTGCGCTTTGATGGTTTTATCATCTAAATAGCTTGTCCACCAACGAGTAGAAGCAACTTTTACATTAGAAAGCTGTACGGCGGCGCCAGTAAAGTTTGTTCTATGTGCGCCAACATATAGCCTCTTTGAGCTTGTCATGAACTGCGCGCCTTGATTTTTCGTAATCGTTCCGGTAAGGGAAAATTCATTTGTTACAATATCTGCGTGAGAATTAACTCCATAAAATTCTACATGGAATGTTGTGTCGCTCGTAAAAGAGTTCGTTGTGGATCCGGCAAATGGATAATTTGTGGGCCTTACTCTGACCGCAAAATTCCATTTATTATTATCATATACATTGTGATACACAGAACTTGTAAGTGTTGGAATTACACTTCCGTCAGTACTAGTCAATGCAAAATAAGCATCTCTGTTAGTGAAGCCCGAGCCTTGATCAATATATTCGCTATTGGTTTTTCTTATTGCATGAACTTGAAAATTCGCAACGTCATTATCATACCATGTTAGGTTTTGTTGCTGGTCTGGTACTGCGGTGTGTACGCCAAACAAAGAAGAAGTTAAATTGGAAAATTCTTTATAGTACCTACTGCTGAGAGGGTATTGTTTAGGGAATATGGCCTCAGTCTCAATTGTTATTGGGATACTTGAAGTCGCCGTATTGATCGCGCCAGAAACATACGAGATAGAATTAGCATTTGCGCTAGCAGTGTGTTGGTATACTGTGGCTTCATGATTGTTTGGGTGATTAAAATTAACGGCCTTCTTTTTTACCGTTACGGAGCTAAAATCATTTTCAAAACCATATGTAACATTATCGCCATATAAATTAAATTTTAAAAGTTCGTGGTCAACGCCAAAACACCGGATTAAGTTTCTAAAAGCTTTTTCAGTTCCTTT
>Ga0114908_1001112_pt1 | contig 13827 bp, 9 predicted proteins | sample MalvireepMed_s17_FD_87292 | JGI IMG/M metagenome (GOLD analysis project Ga0114908, IMG submission 87292) | Marine viral communities from the Global Malaspina Expedition - Malaspina viral metaG DeepMed_s17 | ecosystem: Environmental > Aquatic > Marine > Oceanic | place: Mediterranean Sea... | reverse complement strand
TAGTCTTGCGCTCCGCGGCGATGCTGACGGCTCAGGCATGCTTGTGGGCTATCACTAGCTTCGGTCTATGTAGAGTGACCATCGACACTAGCGGTCAACCTTGCGGAGTATCACTAAACCATAGGCTGCAATACACTCGGTATAGATTGACGCTTAAAGCCTACGCCTACGGTATGTGCAATGCAACACAAGTTCACACCTATATCGAGCGTTTAGCACTAGCCCTAAACGGTCATGCGGTCACGATGCGGGCGGGCGATATGCGCATGGGTGGCGTAGTGGCGGGCTTCTATGGAGTCAACGTGACGACCAGCGAGCAGGCGAAATTTGACGTGATCTGTCAAACTGGTGACGCCGATAGCCAGCCGCCCCGCCTGTTTACAGGGATATGTACCCCTCACGGTGCTGAGATATTTGAAACCCATATTGAAACCCATAAGAACCCATAAATTTACAAACCCATAACAACCCACATGAAACCCATAAGGATGTGGGTTTTGTTTAACGAGTTCAACTTGGGTGTTTCGACGTCAAACCCACATAAACCCACAAGAAATCCACCGGGCCTTAAGCCGTAAAGGTGGATTTCGTACGCGCGCGTTAACGTATTAACGTTTTAACGTATTAACGTTTAATTAAGGAATCCCCCTTCATTTAAAATGATTACGGGGAATTCCTACGCACGCAGGCGCGAGGCAGGATTTGCTGGATTATTGAATACTTGTTTTCTTGTTTTACCCCCTATACGAAAACAACGAAACAAGAAATTATGGTAGGTTTCTGTTCATGACAAACGGATACGACAAAATCGAACATCGTGTGAACAGTGCGATTCCCCTCTGGAAGAAATGGCCTCGCAGGCTTCGACGGATATATGCGAGCCTTGAGGACTGGGGTTCGTCTGAGGCTGCTATCGAGGATATGGTCGGAGTATGGGACTGGGACTGGGAATCTATAAAGAGGCTTGTCAGGTTAACCCCTGATTTCGGGGAGGCACTTAAGGATTATCGTAAGTCCGGGGATTACCCGAAGAGGAAAAGCTGGAAGAACTCTGTCACGGCGTCTCAGTTGAAGACCGTCTACATGAGAGAGGGTGAACTCGCCGCATACGCAATGCTTGAGGCAGACCCCAAGGCGATAAACTTCCACCGGGACATTGTCGATAAGAACGGAATGCTCGATATGGCGGAACCCTATCCTGAAAGACGTGACATAGAGACCCACGCAAAATGGCAGGAAGACACCGATCAGGTGGAAAACCCTGCTTCAGACGATTCGGGGCTTGCATCGTTCAAGGCATCATAATGACAGATACAGCACTTCTCGCAGACGGTTTCGAGGACGCCCTAATCGGGTACGGCACTCGGTTCTCATACGACGTAGCCGTGTACAGTACAGCCAAATGCCTTGAAATCCTTATGAAACGTGACGGTATGACCGACGAGGAGGCACTGGAATACTTTGAGTTCAACGTCACAGGTGCATACGTCGGTGAGAATACCCCCGTCTTTCTTGAGGACTTGGAGATGTCAGAAGCGACAGGCCGCATAGAAAATGCCCTACACCCCGCATGAACACCAGCTAAGACTCCACCAGTCAAAGGCCAAGGTAAAGTGGAACCAGACCGGACGAAGGGGCGGAAAGACCCGGTCTGCACTTGAAGAAGACCTCGCGGTCATCGAGGAACTCTCTCAGGAATATGTCAGGTTTCCAAACGACCCGAAGAACCTGATGACGGCGGAAGAAGCGCGCCTTGTACCCGCAATCCATGTCTGGACAGTAGCCCCCACGAAGGCGCAGATGTATCAGGTCTGGAACGAAATGCAGGCGTTCATCCCCGACCACCTCGTCTCGAAGACAAACCCCTACCGGGACAATAAGCTGGGAGGGGGAAGAGGGTCGGGATTCAAGGAAGACGCACTCCACGTCTGGCTCGTGTTCAGGGACAAAAACGATAGATGGCTCCGTGGAAAGGACGGAAGGCCGAGGCCAAGACCCGTAGTCTTCTGGGAACTCAAATCCGCAGATAACCCCGACTCCCTGCAGTCAGTCGGACTCGACTTCCTCCACGTAACCGAGGCACAGGAAATAGCCGAAATCGGCTGGAACAAGCTGCGCCCCACACTCTCAAGCCCCGGAAGGGCAGGACGCGCACTCGTCGAGGGAATACCCCCGGTATCACCCGGACACTGGTTCGCAAGGAACTTTAAACGCGCCACCGAAAAACCCTCCTCAAGGAGAGAGGCGTTCTCGTGGACAGCCTTCGACAATCCCCTGCTCACCGAAGAGCAGAAGGAAGAAATCATGGACGATAAGGAGACCATGCTCGAAGATGACTGGAACCGACTCTACATGGCAGTGCAGCCCGAAGGGGTCGGGGCGTTCTTCAGGAAAGTCGATAAGGCGTCTTCTGCAGTCGAACTGCTGCGACCGAAGCCGGGAGAAGAATACGTCGCAGGACTAGACCTCGGACGCTCAAATGACGCTACCGTACTCATCGTCAAGAACCGGAAGACGAGAGAGTCCGTCTCCGCAACAGAACTCCTCAAGACAGACTGGACTATCCAGATGGAAGTAGTGAGGACAGAGGCAAGAAGGTGGAACCTCAAGCAGATTGTCATGGACTCGACCGGACTCGGAGGACAGTTCGCAAGGGACATCATGTACAACGAGATGCTTGCCGAAGGAATCCCGGTAATAGCATTTAATTTCACCCCGGTATCTAAATACCATGACCTGTTCCTGCCATATCGAGTCGCACTCGAACACGAACAGGTGACTTTCCCAGCCGACTGGACAAAGCTGTCAACCCAGTTAATGGACATTTCTCATAAGGAAACCGTGAACAGGGGACACATATTCAGCACGATTTCAGGAAAACACGACGACTGGGTAGATGCAGAGGTCTTGGCCTTGTACGGATGCGACCCTGTAGAGTATGCTCAGAGAGCGCGCACAAATAAGTCTTTCAAGGGTGCTGAACCGCTGAGACCGCTCAACGCCATGCGAAAACGAAGAACAGGCTCACTCTTTCAGGGTGTTCGTGAACAACGTCACGCAGAGGCCCTTGACGAGGTCGACATAGTGATAAACGGCGAACCCGTAACAATGTAAGAACGGCATATGGTTTCCTCTTATCTAAACGGAACGTCCGTCAACTCGATGAGGCAGACGGTCTCTGACGAAAGCATCGCACTCGAAAAATCGCCGACACAGGCAGAACCAACACTCTCCCTGTCATGGATTGAGTCGGAACTGGCACGAGGACGAATGAAGTTCTCAAAGTTCTGGAGAAAATGCCAGACAGCCGACGAGTTCATAAAGAGCGATTTCGACTTCCCCGTCACAGAGGACGGAACCCAGATCAGGCTCGGCACGGCGCACTCGACCGTGAAGACGCTTACCGACCATATAACCCCGCCGTTCATCGACATCACAGTCCCGCCGCCCGGCCCGAGAGGTCAGGCACGGGCAGAACGGATAGAGAAGTTCCTGAGAGGCGCAAACCACAGGCTCGAACAGGACACCCCCACCCGCAGGATAGTCAACTTCCACATGGCGTCCTACGGAGTCGCATGGGAAAAGACCGAGTTCGCAGGAAACAGGTGGGCAGAGTTCCCCGAGCCGCCCGACGATTCAGGCGACATCTCACGATATAAGGAAGAACTCGACGACATAATGCAGAAACGGGCGATTTCATGGCCCGTAGTTGCGAAAGCTGTAAACCCCCAGCAATGCATCTGGGACACGAACAACCAGTACAACCCAAGATGGATGCTCCATTTCTGGGACGTCGAGTCGACATGGATACACGCACACTTCCCCGGATGGGAAGGCCCGAACGACGGAACCGTCCAGTTCATCGAGATATGGACACAGTCGCAGGTTGCATACATCGCTGAACAGGCATGGGTGATGAAGCCGCGAAAACACGGCTACATGACACTCCCGTGGACAATGTACTGGCCGCAGACAGGACTCGTCACACTGGGCAATAAGCCCGAAGACCTCTACCGGGGGATACTCGACGGCAACTTCGACATGATTCGTGCCGAGAGCCAGCTTGCATCCCATTACATAGACATTGTCAACAAATCTGCATGGCCCGTTACTAACTTCCAAGGGCCACCCGGCATGACCGAAGAGGTGCAGGCCGAGTACGACCAAGCACCCGGAGCGCGAAACAATCTGCCCCCGCAGGTAACAGTGGAAGTCCAGAAAGTACCGGAACCGCCACAGTCGATTCTCGTGGCGAAAGGGATGCTGGATGAGGCTCTGGAATCCAATACAGCCCCGTCAGTGACGCGTGGGCAGCGTCCGACAGGCTCTGCCTCCGGGTACGAGACGGCGGTATTGTCCGGTATCAGCCGTCTCAATTTCGCCGCATACGTCGACGGCTCACAGAGAGGACTCCAGCACAGGAATGAGATTATCCTTAACATTGTCCAGTACGTCATCAGGGATAGAATCACCGTCTGGGGTCAGACAGAATCTGGCTCTGTTGACGCCACGATATCGCCGAAGGACATCAAAGGCCATGTTGTTAACTTCGTACAACTTAATCCGACTGCTCCTGAGGAAAGGGAAAGAACGCTCAACCTCTGGGCAACAAAATGGCGGGAAGGGTTCGTAGACCACGACACCGCCCTGCGCGAGGCCGGGGTGTCGAACGCACACGAGGTGCAGGCAAAGCTGCTCGCCGAGAAGTTCATGCAGTCCGAACAGATTCAGGGACTCCTTGAAGGCATGGCAGCAGCCAGAGTACCGCTCCTTCAGAACATCATCGAGGCCGCAGGTGCTGCAGGTAACGAGGCGGAAGGCATTGCGGCGAATATCCTGAACACACAAGGGGCGACACAGCTTCCAAACGCCGGTAACTTTCAGCAGGGTAATCAGGCTGGAACCAGACCTCAGACCCCCGGAACTGGCGCACCGACAACGACCAGACCAGTAATGCCCGGCTCAATCGGCGAGGCAGATTTGACGGCAAGACAGATAAGCAGCCCCGCACGGGACGGGAGCAGGCGAGTACCCACATCACAGCTACCAGCAGGACTGATGAGGTAATGGCACGTACCAGCAGGACAAACCCCAAGAACGTCATCGAACAGGCAGTCAATATGTTTGACGATACGGTGAAACGATACCTTGAGACCATCCCGAAGCAGATTCAGGATGCAGAGATTGAACCGCCGGGAGGCAGGCGAAAGCAACCGCCGCCTCGCCCGAGAAACCCGTTCGGAGGAATTTAAATGGCTGATTGGACTTTTATAATCCCGGCGGAGTACCGAGGAAGTTTTCCGAATCTTGGGCCGCAGAATCAAGTTCATGTACCTGTCTTTGACTTTGAGAATATTTCAGATCAGTTAGCAAGCGCAAGAGAGCAGATTGCCGCCGCAACCGGACTTCCTATAACTGAGATTGAAGCCTTTACGGGTGGCCCTACGGATGAGCCTCGGGGCGTAAATATAACGCGAGCAACAACCAGCACTTTCGGACTTGTTTCGCCCCAGAACCGTAACGTAGGGGTCGGCCCCGGAGAAGGCGGGTCGTACAGCGGTACGTCGGGATATAACCCTTATAACGTCAATCAACTTCCTCCGATGAATTTTACAATTGGCGGAGCCGCTGAACCCGGCGGTCTGTTCGGAGGGCCTGAAATATCTGATGCAGAGTTAATGGCGCAAGCAGAATCCAATAAACTGACACAGGGAATCATAAATCCAGTAGAACAAACAGGATTTTCACCTTTTCTCCCCGGCTTCAGCCAGCCGCTCAACCCTAGTGTGACGAATCTGCCGACCTCAATCGGTGGGAGTTATGTGAATTACAGTGAGGCGGACGCAGAACAGTTACTCAAAGCGAAGAAGTTCGCTCATGAAGATAGCCAGAAGAAAATCCGCGAGGCAAAAGAACTCGCTATTGATAAGTTAGGAGATCAGTTCTGGGAAGCCTTGGAGAAAACCAAGAAAGAAATATTCTTGCCTGAGGTCGAGCCTAAAGACGGGCCTGAGGACAATAATGCTATTGGCGATAGTGAATTATGGGAGACGATAGGGGCTGACCTTGTAGACCGGGGAGAAGCTGTTGATATCCGGGAGTTAATTGATAATCCCGACCAGTATTTATCAAACCTTCCTAAAGACCAGCGGGACGTAGTGTATGAGGATGCGGCTGGAGTTTCCTCATTAAATCCGTGGCTTGAGCAGGCAATGATTCTGGCAGGTCAGCAGGCTGGATATATCAGCGAGCAGCAGATTCAGTTCATCGAGTCCTCGGCAATGAGGGATATTGCCGTCCATCAGAGGGAATCCGCCCTTGAGGTTGCAGAGGCGGAGGGTGAGTCAAGGGAAGCGATTGCGACTCTTGAGACGGATGCAAATACGGAAATAGCAAGACTTGACCGAAATCTTAGGGAATCTGAATTTCGCTATCTGGACACGAAAAACACCCTTGAGTTTAATCTGCAGCAACGGGCGCAGCAGAACGAATATAACCTGCTGGTACGACAGGGGAAGAGGTCTGAAAGTGATGCTGTTCGTCAACATGCTCTCAGCATGGAACAGTTTGCAACGGAGCGTGAAACGGCAGGCTTGCAGTTTAAGACAGAGCAGGCAAGGCTGGAGTCAGCGGAAAGAGAACGCATCAGGATTCAGGAGGCACAGCTTGCAGAGCAGGCGTCGCAGCGGGAGCAATTCTTTGAACAGCAGCGAGTTGAACTGGAGCAATATACCCAGCAGACAAACCTGCAGCGAATGCAGGATGAGTTAACTGCTCAGGTACAGAAGGAAATTGCACAACAGCGAACAATAACGGATGTCAGAGTTGCAGATATACAGAAAAATACCGCGATTGAAGCGGGAGAAAAAGAACGGCTGATAGCCTTGCGTCAGTCTGAGGAAGCTGAGGCAATTGCTGACCTTCAGAGGGAAGCACAGGTAACGGTTGCTGGAATTCAGGCTTCAACTGGTCTGCAGGCCGCTCAGGCTCAGGCAGGTGGGGTCACAGGCGCAGCGGCACTTGGGGCAGAGGCGGCAAGCCCGTTTGGATACGTTGGTGCAGGTATTGACCCAGTAGACAGGGCGCAAAGGCTGACAGAGGCCCAGACAATCCTTGGAGAGCAATTTAACCCTTACGCTCTGTCTGGCACACAATTTACAGATATGCAGGGACTTCAGGCGAGAGCGGGGGCAACTCCCTTTGGCGCGTTTGTCACTGCGCCTGCTACCGAACAACAGCAGGCTCAGACATATGGAGATTTGCTTGCGCTTCAACAGGCACAGGCTGCTCAAGGCCCGTTCCAAGCAGCGCAGCTTGGTCAGGGAATGGGTGATATCAGCACGATTCTTCGTGGTGGACTTACTCCACAACAACAGCTTGCACTTGCACAGGCTCCCGGTAATCCGTTTGGTCTTACTGCACAGCAGCAGATTGACTTACAGGGAACACTGGCAAGAGGGGGAAATACTGCTGTTCAGCAACAAACACTTGCAGAAAGTCTCGCAAGAGGAGGACTTAGCGTACAAGACCAACTTGCCTTAGCAGGTATGCAGGCAAGAGGCGGGATAACTGATGAAAATGAGTTTATGGCTCTTCAGCAATCGCTTGCGAGAGGCGGTCTTACCCCGACACAGAGGCTTACAGAGGTACAGGCTGGTGCTGCGCCGCAGAATATGGCGAACTACCTGAATTTCATAGGTAACCCCGCAGCAGTCGGATTCGCCGGGCAGAGCGGGTTCCTGCAGAACGTGGCAGACAGCCCCGAAGGGAATATCCCGGCGTCGCTGTTCGGGTTGAACGTCCCGCAGAACGCTCCGACCGTTCCCGTGAACCCGACGCTTGGAGACCTTACAGACCTGTCCGATGAGCAGCTTGGCTTCTATCAGGGGCAGATGGCCGCTCAGAATTACCAGACCCCGAGCCAGATATACCAGCAGGCACAGACAGTTACGCCTCAGGGGGTTTAGTTGGTTAATCCATATACCATGACTTATGCCCAGAGGCTGGAGCATATTAGGGCAGAAAAGCACAGGAAGCGACAGCAGGCACTGGCCGCACAGGCATATGGAGTTGCAGGTCAGATTCAGCCTTCTGTTCAGGCTGTTGAACCTTCCGTTGCACCTTATATTCCCGTTATTCCACAGGCACAGTTCGAGGCAGAACGGACTGCACAGCGGACTGCTAAAACCCCGTTTGGGGTTGAAATGGATGTCGGCGCAAAAACAGGAGCGATGGAGCAGCGAGGCAAACCGGAGTTCGGTACTTGGTTTGGTTCAGGTATTGCGGAAAATATAGCCGGGGGTGCGCTTCCTATACTTGAACAGCTTCAGAAGGGAATTGAAACCTTTGGTGGTGGAGCAGTACGTGGAATTGGAGCAGTTACTCCCGGTGACTTTATGGGGTATGAAGGTAGTTTAAGAGAAGTAAAGAAAGAGCGAGAAGGAGGGCCGGGCTTCTTTGATTTACCCGGTCAGGCTCAGTTAACTGCTGAGGCGTTCCGCAGAACGGATATGCCTTCGTTTGCCCTTGATATTATCCCCGGTGAGGGAATCGAACTGCCCGGAGATAAACGGCTTAACGAGATAAACCTCGGTGTAAAGGGTGCGATTGAACTTCTACCTGAAGTTGTTATTGGGATTGCCACTGGCGGAACAAGTGCTGCAGGCTCACTTGCAAAACGAACAGGGATAAGCGTTGCGAATGCCCTCGGTGCGGATATCGCCAAGGCAGTTGCAAAGGGAAGTATCAAGGGACTCAAAAAAGCCAGCACTGTTGAACTGAAAAGCATTTCTGATGCGGCACGTCATATGCCGACCATCACGCTGCTCAAGGCAGTCAAAGACGTTGAAGTAATAAACAGCAAGCAACTCAGGGATATGGCTGACCGTCTTCCTCGCTATATGAAAGAAGGATTCACCCGTTTCTGGGAGGGTGTTAATCCTGCCCAGATAGGCGACACGAGCAATGCTGCAGTTAAATTGTCTCTGGCTTACCTGAAGGGATTCGCCAAGATTGACGGCGGAACTCAGGCTGTGCTTGCAGGATTTGCAAGACGGGCAATTCAGGGATTCGGGCAAGCAGCTAAGGCTCCTGTTCGTGGTGCATATCGGATGGTCGGCGAAACAGGTGAAGGTTCTAAGACAAAGAATCTTTACCGTGAAAAGCACAAAGTTTTTGGTGAAATGGAGGGGCCAGTAGAACTCCATCACGGCACACTATTGGACTTTGACCCTGAAAATATTCAAGTGAATGTACAGGGAGAGATTTGGCTTACAGATTCAGAAGAAGCTGCCAGTGTACTGGGCAATTTAGGCTTATCCAGCGACGGCACAGTGTTGAAACAAGCAGGGGCAAAAACATTCAAAGCAGGACAAGCGCAAGTTCATTCTTACAGCGTAAAGTCCGGTGCGAAGATTCATGTAATTGATAACGCAGGACGTTTAACTGAGGAGGCGATGAATACTGCTCGTGCAGCAGGTAAGGACGCTGACATTATTGCGATACGCAATGTACAGGATATTGGACTGATTCCGCCTAATGTTGCTTACTATATTGTCAAGAACCCTGATGTGTTAATACCTACATCAATCAGACGGTCAGGAGAGGCAGCGGGAACAAAGTTGCCGTTCCATCACCTGTCCAAGATGCCCGGTCAGAAAAACCAGATATTCGGGACTACGGAAGAAGGATTTATCGACGGGCTGGTTGATGAAAAGACCGGAGAACTGCTTGATAGCGTTAACGGTAAAAACTGGACAGAGGTCTTCGAGAATTTCTTCACCACTGACCGGACTAAGGCAAGAAAGGTGGATGTAAAGAAGCGTCCGTTTATGACTGGCGTAGATGTTGGAGATATCGTTACTGACGAAGCTGGCAATTTCATTCGATATAAGGGCGGGAACGCCTCTGAGTTTGCAACATTCCTGCGCCATTACCAAGACACGATTAGCGGAGCGCATCTACATTACATAGCGCGCGGCGGGAAGATAAAAAGGGCGGAAAAGCTGGACTTTGCTTCCTCGCTCTATATTCCCAGACGGTTTGACGGAGGGTCTATTTTCGAGGAATTGAGGGATAGTGGCATAGTAGGGGTAAGTTCTCCGGGAACACGTCCTCGCTCCCTGAAAGAAAGAAGCCTTACCAACGAACAGCTTCACGAACGGCTTGAGGCTAAAGATTTCACCATGGCAGGGCCGATGGAGGTACTGGAAGCCCATACTTCCTCTATGTACAAGGCCGGGCTTGACCTTGAACTTAATAAGCAGATGCGCGTCGAGGCAAAACGTGCAGGTTCCGGGGTACGTGACTTTGCTTCTGAGAAAAGACGGGTACAGCGGATAATGAACAAAGCCAAGGCCGACGATATCTACGGCAAGAGGATACAAAAAGGCACACTTACCAAGCTGGAAGATACAGGCTTTGGCAACATTGCCTTTACCATCAGGGAACTCAGAAGGCGCAAGTCTTATTACGATGGCAATACTGCTGCCAAAAATGCCAAGGTCGAGGCACTCCAGAAACTCTTTGAGGATGATGTTAAGGAAATAACGGGTAACTGGCACAAGGTTGACTCCCTAAAATTTGCAACCAAGAAAGGCCAAAAGGGAACTGTGCCTGCCTATGTCGGGCTGTTGTTTGAAAACCCTGACGACGTAAAACGACTTTTGAAAGCCCATAAACTGGACGAGGCAGGACGTTCGGAGAATCTGGCTCAGTGGTCTGGTGAAGTCGGTGACGTTATGCGTGTCATGCGTACAGGTTTCGACTTCGGATTCTGGCTGATTCAGGGTTTGCCGACGCTTGGTTTGGTTGCAGGTCGCGCCGCAACAGGGAACTTTGCCGAGGCAGCAAAACTCAGCAAGGCTTGGGGAAAGTCGGTAAAGGTCGGGGCGCAGGCACTTTTTGATAAAGACCGCCTGATGAAGACGATGATGGAGAATATGGACATTGTGGATGAGGCACTGGGACACGGACTTCAGTTTAGTCGGGGTTCGACCGATATATTCCAAGCCATTCACAAGGGAGCGGACGGATACGGTGGAATTCTCCGTCGCATTCCAAAGGCAGGTGAAAAACTTGATGATGTGTTTACTGCTGCTGCGAGACCGTTTGAACGTGCCTTCATTGCTCCCGGTGATCTAATCAGGCTCGAATATTATCGGGCGATGAGGAATACTGCTTTAAAAGCAGGGCCTGAGGGTTTAGATCAACTTGCGGGAATGTTGAATAAGATGACGGGAGCGATGTCGTCGGATGCGGCAGGGATTTCCAGATTTGTTCAGGCGGTGGAGCGCGGTATCTTATTCTTCTCCCCAAGGTACACACGTTCATCTATTTCTCTGCTCTCGGACTTTGTGAGTGGTGGTCTGGAAGGACGACTGGCACGAGAGTCACTGCTCGGGATGCTGGGACTTGGAGTCGTCTCTTACGTGACGCTCGTGGAGTCACTGAACAAGGCGGGGGTGAAACAGGAATTGCACCTTGACCCGTCTGAATCTTCATTTATGACATTCAACATTGGCGATGACGTGGTTGGTGTCGGAGGCTTCTGGACTCAGTTTGCGAAACTGACGAGCAGGCTGGCAGAGACTGCTTGGGATGAAGATGCGAGACAGGAATTCATGGCTGATGACACTGTTCGTACCAACCCGATAATCCGATTTATTCGCGGACGTTCGGCTCCATTTGCAGGTATCGGCTGGGATATTGCCGTTGGAGAAGACTATCTCGGGCGACCGATAGAGTCCTCCATGGACTGGACAAACCATATAGGAACACAGTCCATACCTATATGGATGGAAGCTGGACTTATTGCGAATCCCTACCGAACCGGGCCAGTCGGAGTGGCGGGAGAACTTCTTGGAGCAAGAATTCGCCCACAGTCTGCGTCCGAGCGAAGGCGGGATTTGCGTAATCGGATTGCAGTGGATATCTACGATAAGGAATGGGTAGACCTTAACGGGCTGGAGCGTAAGAAGATTACGGAAGGCACACATTCTGAGGTGCTGCCGGGCGAGCATTCCGACTTAGAAGAACTGTCTGCCCTTGTAATGTCTCAGAGAATAGAAATTGGTGAAGAAGAAGATATAAATATCGAGAGATATCACAACAGGCAGCAGACTATTGAGGACAGGTGGATTGAGAATATTCACACAGGTCTCGACCATCTCAGTTCGCGGGCGATAGACCTTGGACAGTTCAGGCAGGAATACCTGAGTTCTTCCAATGCCGTTCGGAGGCAAGCACTTGAGGAGTTGAACGATGAGGATGGGGAGTATAGTCTGGCTATTACCTATTTCCGTGAACAGGCAGAAAAGTTCGGGGAGGACAGGCCAGAGGATGTTGCGTATAACCAGTACATTACCGACATAGTTGCTACTGATAAGTTCGAGCGTCCTGCTGGACATGACTTCAGGGCGCAGAAAGATGCGATAGCTGCATTCCGCCAGATATGGGGAGATGAGGTTTACGCATACGTTCAGCAACGATTCAGGGAAGGACGCACGATTCCTTCTCTGGTGCATGAATACTGGCGGGGTCGCCAAACCTTTATGAATATGTACTGGAGAGATGTCGAAGAAGCGGTGTTCGACTCTCTTGAACGGTCTCAGAATCTGAGAAACGAATATCAGAAATGGCTGGAGGCGACTGCAAACGAACAGTATAAGATTGAGAATACGGTTCCGGGGTTTAAGGCTATGCTCAACCAAATGGGCAAGGTCAGGCTTGTCTTAAGGAAAAAACATAAAATGCTTGATGCTTGGCTCTTCAGATGGGGTCATGTAAATACGCTTGAGCATTCGGAAAATCGGTATGCTCCAGACGGATTTGATGCCCGTGAGTTCTGGAGAAACCCTGAACCGATAGCATTAGAAATATTTGGAATTCCGGGTGATGAGGATACAGTTTTACTTGACTGATCTATACTTCACTCAGATTTATAAGTAAATATCGGATATGAAAGTCACCTTTCGGGGTAAGAGGTTTAGGCCATGACAACCGAAAAACAGGAAGTTTCGGCTTCAACAGATTCAGCGGAAGAAATCGCGAGTACAGTCTTGGCTGCTCAGGATGAACCCGCTCAGGCAGAAGAACAGGTACAGGAGAAAGTACCGGAACAGGCTCCTGTTTCAGGGCCGACAATTGCTGACATAGAAAACGTCTTCAATAAATATCAGGGAACGCAGAACAATTGGAATGCGAGCCGCATGAAACAGATTGAGGACAACCTGCAAACCAAAGTTGACGAGGCTTTAATGCCCTTCAGGGAACTAACCTCGAAAATGGAGCAGGCTCAGATTGAGCAATTGGAACCCGAAGAACAGGTTGAATACTGGCGAGGAAAGGCTCAGGCGACAGAGGCTCCGCAACAGCAGCAACAGCAGCAAACGGAACTATCTGCCGAAGAAAAGTTGAACCTTGCCAACGGTGTGACGCAGTTAATTACCAATGCAGGTCTCCAGATGACACATCTTGATTCAAAAATTTGGGAAGGCGCAACCACTGATATGACTGTAGAGCAGTTTTATACTGTAGCGCAGAACAATATCGGCAGGCTGAAGACAGCCCCTGCTTCGAGACCAGCCTCTCCACCACCTGCACCTCCGCCAACCACGCAGGAGGCTCCTTCGCAGACGACTTCTCCCATAGAGACGAAGTCAGAAGCGGTTGACGCATTTCAGCGTGGCGACATAAACATCGACGAGTATCGACGTATCGGCACTGAAAAAGGGTGGATGCGTGGATAATGAAAGAGGAAAGTCATGGCTGAAGGTCTGACACTATCCAGTTCGTCGAGTCTGTCGAGTATGGCTGCAACTGTTATTG
>Ga0114908_1001111_pt1 | contig 13836 bp, 13 predicted proteins | sample MalvireepMed_s17_FD_87292 | JGI IMG/M metagenome (GOLD analysis project Ga0114908, IMG submission 87292) | Marine viral communities from the Global Malaspina Expedition - Malaspina viral metaG DeepMed_s17 | ecosystem: Environmental > Aquatic > Marine > Oceanic | place: Mediterranean Sea... | reverse complement strand
CTTTTCCGCATCAAGGCGGAACTGATTGCCGAGAATTACGAACCGGACATTCTCCAGCGCATCACCGGCATGGAAGTAACCGATGAGATGCTGGAGATTATGCGAAGCGACAAGCTCCGCAATTACCAGATTGATGTTGAGACCGACAGCACCGTGTTCGCTGACGAAGAAGAGATGAAGCGGACGCGGGTAGAATTTGCCAATGTGATGGGCAATTTCTTAGTCCAGGCCGTCGAGGCGACACGGGCTGCGCCGGAGATCACGCCGATTGCTTTTGAAATTCTCAAGTTTGTCTCTGGTGCCTGGAAGATTGGACGTAACTTCGAGGACGTTATCGGTCAGACCGAAGCCCAGGTCATGCAGCAACTACAGGCGCAGCAGCAGCAGCCGCAGCAGCCCCCACCGGAAGAGCGTATACAGCAACAGAAGATCGCCGCCGAATTGGAGCGCGAGAAGCTGAAGCAAGAAGGCAAGTTGGCTGATATAAGCTCCCGTGAGCGAAGCAAGGCAGCGGAAATCCAAGAGGAAACCCGCGCCTCACAAGATCGTGTCCGCTCCAAGGAAGACTTGGCGATGCTTGAAGCCGAGTTAAAAATGATGGAGGGGCGATGACCTCCGATCAATACAGCCATAATTATGAAGAAATCAAATGGACGCGGAGGGCGAAGGAATCCCGCGCTGGTTTGGTGCAACGCAAACGGTCGTTCATGGTGATGAAGGATATCGAACCGTTCATCTCACCCATTGACGGGAAAGCCGTAGGAAGCCGTTCTTCATTGCGCGAACATGAAAGGCGGCATAATGTCCGCCAGATTGGTAACGACTGGGCGGGAAGTGAACGTCCAGCTAACTGGGACCAGATACAACATGGACGAAACTGAGACAAGCACCCCGGAACCGGGGCCAGCGTCAGAACCCACCACTCTCGACGGTGTGTTGGAAAGCGTAATCAAGGGAGAGTTCACGGACAGCGAGCCGGAACCCACTCCTAGTGAACCACGACCTCTCGCTGGAGAATCAGGCGCGGAAGAAGTTGAAGTCCAACCGGACCCATCAGACGAACCCGCCGAGGGCCATGAGGACGCAGATGCAGAGGCCACTCCCGATGCGGGTCTATCGGATTCCGCTGTGGAGCCAGAGCCGGATGCACTTGCTGCGCCAAGGACATGGCCCGCTGAACACCGTGAGGCGTTTGAGCATCTACCCGAAGAGCAGCAGAACTTTATGCTGAAACGGGAGCAAGAACGTGATTCGGCGTTCACTCGCAAGACGACTGAACTCGCAGAGCAGCGACGAGGAGTGGAAGGATTGCAAGGCGTTCTGGCACCGTATAAAGCGCAGATGCAAGCCAACGGCATTAGCGAGGCGGAATATGTCTCGCGGCTGATGAGCTATGACAACGCGCTACGGCAGAACCCGCAAGCCGCACTCCAACATCTTGCCCAGCACTACGGGGTCAAATTGCCGTCTGGCGATTCGGGTGTGGATTGGAGTGAGGAACCCTCGACCGATCCGCAAATTCAGCAACTGCAACAGCAACTGAACCAGACGCAAGCACACGTTCAATCTATGCAACAGTCGCAGCTCAACGCTCAACAGCAGCAACTTGTGGATCAGGTTGAGTCCTTTGCAACCGTTAAGGATGCGAAAGGGGGACTCAAGCACCCACACTTTGAGAAGCTGCGTGAGCGAATGGGGCGATTGGTAAATGCCGGAGAGACCACGGATTTGGAAGCCGCATATAACATGGCGCTTCGTTTGGATGATGATCTCTACAAAGAGACCATTGCCAACGAACGGAAGTCTGTTTCCAAACAGGAAGAAGCCCGACGCAAGGCGGCTGTCGAGAAAGCCAAGAAGGCACAGCCAACACGCGGTGGTGCAGCGTTGCCGGGCGGCTCCGTAAAACCATCCGATCTCGATGATATTTTACGCAAGCAGATTGGGTCAGCCGTGTCTGGATAGGTCTGTTGCTCCTATGATGGGAGCAAGCAACAATGGCTACTTCTCCAAATAGTACATATACGGAGATTGTGACTACAACGCTTGCTGGTTACTCTAAGACGATGGCCGACAACGTGACCAACAACAATGCGTTGTTGCGTCACATTGACCAGAACGGGAACAAGTCCCCCGCGACGGGTCGCACCATCGTTCAAGAGCTTGAGTATGCTACGAACTCGACAACCAAGTGGTATTCGGGTTACGAGGTGCTTGATACTTCGACCAGCAATGTCTTCACCGCTGCCGAGTTTAATTACAAGCAGTTGGCGGGGAACGTGGTTATCTCCGGTCTTGAGCAGGTCGAGAACAGCGGCCCAGAGCAGATTTTCAATCTGCTTAAAAGCCGTATTCGGAACCTTGAGAAATCGCTTAAAAACACGATGGCGGCTGCACTCTATGCAGACGGCACCGGAACTGATTCCAAAGAACTTGGCGGGTTGCAGCTATTGGTTCCCGGCACCGTGGGTAACACGGTTGGCGGCATCAACAGCGGCACCTACACGTTCTGGGCAAATCAGGTCTACGACTTCTCGACGGAAACCGTCACCGCTTCCGCAACCACAATTCAAACGGCCATGAATACCTTGTGGCTCGCTTGTATCCGTGGCGCGGACCGGCCAGACGTGATCGTTGGGGACACGACTTATTTCGGGTTCTACTGGGCGTCTCTTCAGACGAACCAGCGGTTTACCAGTGATGAGTCGGCATCGGCAGGATTTATGAACCTCATGTTCATGGATGCTCCCGTGTATTACGACGATCAATGCCCGACCACTAAGATGTACTTCCTCAATACTGACTACCTGTTCTTGCGTTATGCAGAGGGTCGTGAGTTTGTGCCTCTTGGCGAGAAGGCGAGTGTCAATCAGGATGCTCTTGTCATGCCAGTTGCGTGGGCCGGTAATTTGGCCGTAAGCAATCGCGCACGGCAGGGCGTCATACAAGCCTAGGAGGAGCGAATGGCTTATACGACACAATCAGCCGTTGGCATTGACTTCGATGGCGGGACGGAATCAACCCCATCCCAAGCCATCGGGACTCGCATGGTTGGGAATGACAACTCGACTTGGCTGTACGTTACCGCTGGTTCTGCTATCGCGCAGTACGATGTGGTGAGTACGGATGAAGCCTATTCGGGTATCCCCGCCACAAAGGCAGCTATTGACGATGGCCATATTATCGGGGTTGCCCCCGCGGCCATTAGTTCTGGAGAATATGGTTGGGTCCAGCTAACGGGGGTCGTCACCATGAACGTGCTGGCGTCCGCTGCTGCTGACGTGACCCTCTATTCGTCCGCAACTGCGGGGTCTTTGGACGACACGTCAACATCTCAGACGGCAGTGAATGGTTTGTTCCTGACAACTGCCCGTGGTGGAACCGCTGGTTCTGCTCCTGGCATGGGGACATGGCCGATGTCGGCTGCGATCTAACGGAGGAAGTGCGGGGGCAGAAATGTCCCCGCACAACTGCCTATGAGCAATATACGGATAGAGATATTTGCCGGAGAGAACGGCTCACCTGATCTGGTTGAAATCCGCAGAGTGGGGGATTTCAATACGGTTCTCTATAAGGTCTCCGAAAAGGAGGGCTATCTGAAAGAGAACTTCCCCGTGGAATGGGCGGCCTATGAGAACGGACACCGGGGTAAGGTGAGGCCGAGGGGTACGCAGTTGACTGAATTGAAAGGTGTGGGGGCGCGTAAGGAAAGAGTTCTGATCCAGCAAGATGTGAACACGGTCGAAGAGCTTGCTGACTTATCCGATGCTTCGGTCGGCGCTCTAGGTGCTGGGACTGTAGATTTAAGGAAAAAAGCGCGGGATTACATTGCTGCGCGAGAAGGAATGAGACCGGCTCAGGCGGTGGGATAAGACGATGACACTTCTCACAATTTGTCAGGACGCCGCCAACATCATTGGGATTACTGCACCCGATTCAGTAACGTCTTCGACCGATACGTCTGTCATCCAACTGGAAGCGAGCGTCAACCAAGAAGGCCGCGCCCAGGTTCAGAAATACGGCTGGCAAGTGCTGGTGAAAGAAGCGAGCCATACGACTGTGGCGGCTGAATCCCAAGGCACTATGGTTTCGATAGCCAGCGATTTCGGGCGGTTCAGCAACAATACGATGTGGAACCGGACGACGAACCGCCGGTATTACGGACCTATTACAGATTCAGAATGGCAGCAAATATTGGCTGTCGTAAGCGGTGGGATTACAAATTACTTCAGAATACGCGGCGGCAATCTGCTGATGCACCCCACGCCGACAGCCGGGGAATCGGTCAAGTTCGAGTATGTCTCAAAATATTGGGTCGATACCTCTGGTGGCTCCACGGCCAATGCGGACGCATTCAGTGGGGACTCGCAAACAACAGTTCTGGAAGAAGAATTGATTATCCTTGGGGTAGTTTGGCGCTTTCTCAAATTGAAGGGCCTGCCCTACGACCAGCAATATGTTGATTACCAGAATCGGGTCGCTGAATACACCGGCCATGATGGGGCAAGCCCGATCTTACGGATGGGCGGTCCAGGCCGCGCTATCTTGGCGCTTAACGAACCCGAAGGAAATTACACTCTCTAACCCTCTACTTTAGGAGATTACTATGCCGAATTTTGGTGGAATAGCGTACTCGAAGAACTCGAAGGGCGGCATGAAGGCTAACCCGAAAGCGACTACTTCAGCGGGTGGCTCGCCGTTCTCTATTACCGGGCCGGGGCATCAGGCGGCTGATAAGGCCACCGTAAATCCTGGGACTTTTAACGCAGCAGTTCCTACCGACAATTACGCGGCCACGGGTAGTGCCACGGTACCCGGTGGGGCGAAAACGGCTTAACTTATGGCGCGAGACCTCTACGGCGAAATGCTTTCGCGGGCGCTCAATCGGGGCGCACCGCCGGGTCATTTCCCTGCCTACATTAACCCCGGTGAAGCTGCACAGCTTCGGGCGCAGGGTGGTGGTGTTCCTCTAGGGGGAGGGCAGTACGTAGCCAATGGATTGCCCTCATATCAGCAGCCTAGTGCCGCCGACATCCAGGGCGCGATTGATATGGCGATAGGACTGGGGGTGGACCCAGGCTCGCCGGAGTACGCGGCGGTTGAAGCCCCGGATTTCACTGTTCCAGTTCCAGCCCCATCCTTCGTGCCCGATAGATGGTCCTTCAACGCCCGTACTCTTCATCCAGTTGGATTGGCACCGGGAATTGATCCTATTACTGGTGCGGGCACAACCCGATCAAGCGGGCCGGGTACTCTCCCAATGCCAGAGGCAGTAGAGATGGATCGTGAGAGAGCGGCGTGGCCTCCTGGGGAGGCAACCGCCCCGCCACCGCGTGCGGTAGAGCCTACGGGACCGCCGCCAGAGGAACGTGGAAATATTGCTTATGAACAAGAGCGCGCCCCGACAGGATTTACTCCACTGTTGCCTCTTAGGGCGCGGACAGAGGCAAAACCTATACAACTACGGGCAGAGTCAGCACAACGCACAGCACAGGAAGCCAATGATAAACAGCAGATAATACAGGATGCGGCTGTGGCGAAGGTTAAAGCCTCTTATGGTTACAATGAGAATACGCCCGAAGGCTATGCAGCCGTCATGGCGGCAATACAAGCAAATCGACTACCTAACAGTGGTTCCGAGATGCAAGCACTTAACTTTGAGGTAATTATAAACGATGCGCGATTAACCCCGGAAGAAATGGCGAGTCGTTTGTCGGCTAATATCTCTGAGGGCGGCATCGGGAAATATGCTCCCGCTGCGGGGGCTGCGAGACGCGCTGTGGATCGCGGGTATGGCGACGACCCTAATCTCAAACCTATATTAAGGAATTTAACTCGACTTACCCCGGAAGGCGAATACGCGGTTATGGGCGGCGGAGTATCCATGCCGAGGGAGTTAATGTCATTCATCCCTGCACTTGCAGGAAGTGCTGCCACTGCGATTCTCCCACCCGCCATTGGGGGCTTGGCAGCTTTGGGAATGTGGGGTGCGGGTGGGCCGGGGTTAACACGGTGGGCAGAAGCTAAATATGGCCCTTGGGATAATCCACTTGCTAACTTTCTGCTTATGCGTCGCGGGCCTGGAGAACGTGTCTTACCCGAGATAGAAGACACTCAGAGACTTCGGCGGCAGCCTGATTTCAGTCAACCATATGGGGGCGCTCCAGACGTTCCAATCGCTGAACCGCCATTCGCCCCACCGCAGTCGGTCACCGATGAGGAGGATGTTGTTGAGGAGGTTGTTGTGGGAGATGGGGAGAGGACGCTAGACCCAATTTCTCAAGCAATACAAGATCGATTGAGGCGAAATCGTGAATTAGGAGAGGAACAAAGGAGACTCGCGCAGGCGTTGATCCCCCGGCAGTTCGCATAATGGCACAAGCACCGCTTCGCATAACTGGCGCAAACGCCACAATCCCGGCCCCGATGGGCGGGTTGAATACCCGTGACTCTGTGGATTTGGTGCCGCCAACGGACGCGATCCGGCTCGATAATTTCTTCCCGGCCCGCTCGCATGTCCAAGTGCGTAACGGCTACGACGACCATGTAACCGGCCTTCCCAGCACGGTTCAGAGTTTGATGATCTACAATTCCGGCACCGCAAATACGATGTTCGCGGCATCCGGCACTGCTGTTTACGATGTGACATCGGCGGGTGCGGTTGGTTCGGCGGTCATTACGAGTTTGAGTAATGCTCAGTTCCAGTGGACAAATATCACCACCGCTGGTGGGTCGTTCTTGTGGATTTGCAACGGTGAGGATGCCCCACGGCACTGGAACGGCAGCACATGGGCCACGCCATCTCTGACGGGTGTAACGGCTGCTAACATCATTAACGTGACGCTGTTTAAGGAACGCCTGTTCTTTGTTTTCGTCAATTCCATGACTTTTGGATTTATCGGCGTCAACGCTGTCGCCGGAGCGGTGAGCGAGTTCGACTTAGGCAGCGTGTTCCAGCGTGGCGGGCAGCTACAGGCGATTGGGACATGGACGCGGGATGGCGGGGCAGGACCGGAAGACAACGCTCTGTTCTGGACCGATGAAGGTGAGATTGCGATGTACGCGGGCACCGATCCTTCGGATGCCACTAAATGGACGCTTGTCGGCGTCTACAATGTCGGTCGTCCCATTGGTCGCCGCTGTATTCTCAACGTGGGCAGTGATTGTTATCTCATCACCGAGAATGGTGTGCTTCCGATGACCCAGGTGCTAGGCACCGGAGAAGCCGCACCTAATATCGCCATAACGGACAAGATTTCATCCACGTATAACGAAGCTGTGGTGAATTTTGTCTCAACATTTGGCTGGGAAGGGGTGCTTTACCCGCGTGGTGGGTACGCCCTGATAAATGTTCCGGCCAGCACCTCCGGTGAGTTCAACCAGTATGTCGTCAACCTTGAGACCGGCTCATGGGCGCGGTTTACCGACCAGAATGGGTATACGTGGGCGGTGTTCGATAGCGACCTTTATTTCGGCGGTGATACGAAAGTCCACAAAGCCGATTCGGGACCGGACGATGGTGGGGCAGCGATTGCAGCATCGGCCAAGACCGCGTTTATCTATTTCGGAGGCCGCACCGGGCCGAACCGCTACGTGGCGATCCGCCCGGTTATGGCGTCGGATGCGGACCTAACGGTGTCGATTGGTTTTGATGTTGACTACCACGATGGTACATCGACGCTTACGCCTTCAACGGGTGAGTCCGATGCGGCGACCTGGGATTTGGCGACATGGGGGACTTCGGCGTGGGCAGCACCGATCAATACTAAGTTGGAATGGTTATCCGTGGCGCAAATTGGCTGGAACGCAGCGGTGCGTCTTCGTACACAAACTTCGGCGCAGTCGGTTCGCTGGCTGGCAACAGACGTTCGTTTTGAACAAGGGTCGGGCGGGTTTTGATTATTTCAGATGAAATGTGGGAAATTCTCGGGCCTTCGACCGAGGCTTACGAGAATATCCAACGTGAGGATGTGGAAAGCGGCCTGCTCAGTGGCGACTTTCGGCTCTTTATGGCACCGCATTCGCTGGCGGTGACATGCGCCTATGGTAAGGCGTTAAGGGTTGGTCTTGCCGGGGGCGATTTAGAGGAATTAGTAGGGATCGAGCATGATATCTGCTCTTACGCCCAGAAAAATGATTTTTCGAGCGTCGAGATCATAGGGCGTCCTGGCTGGGAGCGAGTATTGGACGGGTATAAACGCACAGCGGTCGTGATGCGGAAGGATTTGACTCATGGGGTTTCTTAGAAATTTATTCAGCAATCCTAGCGCGCCACCGCCCATCAATTTTGGTGCAATCGGCGCGCAACAGAGCGCCGCGAATGTTGAGGCTGCACGGCTGGGGGCGCGTCTTGGACGGCCTGATATCATTTCGCCCTACCAAACGACGACATTTCAAGAGTATGAGCCTGACAGGTATCTCCAGGCGACATCTTTAACGCCAGAGTATGAAGGGTTACGCCGGGGCGATGTAGGCATCCAGGGGGGCTTACAGGGGCTTGCAGCGGGGCGATTAGGGCAAATCCCAACTGATCCGTTTACCACCGAGGGGATGGTCGGGGAACCGGGTCCGTTCCAATACTCGTCGGTGGGGGCGCAACCGGAATATTCTACCGAGGCTGCGACCTACGCGCTGCCGGGCTATGCGGACCTCAATACGTACACATCGAATGCGGCTAGTGAATTTTTCAACCGAGCGGTTGCGCGGCTGAACCCGCAGTTCGACCGGGCAGAGCGCGGGTTACGGACCCAACTCATCAATTCCGGCATCCCAGAAGGCTCAGACGCATATAACGAAGAAATGCGTCTGTTCAATCAACAAAAGAACGATGCTCTGGCCGAACTCTCCACTCAGTCCATATTCCAGGGCCAAGACCTACAAAGAAATATCTTATCGAATGTCCTCGCGGGACGCGGCCAACAGCTTGGTGAGATTGGAACGGAATACCAGATCGCCCAGGCCCAGCGTGGTCAAGGCATAGCAGAGCAGCAACAGCAGGTCGCATTGCAACGAGAGGCGCGGGACAGGCAGATTGCCGAGGCGCTACGCCTTCGTCAGCAACCCATGTCTGAATTGTCGGCCCTGATGACCGGCACAACGCCGTTTACACAGGTCGCAACGCAAGGACCGCCGGGCATAGCCCCGGTTGCTGGGCCAGCGCCGGTTGATCTTGGCGCTATCGCGGCTTCACAACAGGCTGATGCACTGGCGAGGTATCAAGGCGCTCAACAGCAACAGGCTACTGCGCTAGGTATCCCAACAACATTACTCGCTGCTCGTTTGGGGAGAGGCTGATGGTTACCTTCACCACCGATCCCCGGATTGCCTATGCACGGGCACGGCAACAGGCGGGGATGAAGCAAGCGATGACGCCGTATCAACTACCGCGCAATCCATACGGCGGTAGTCCGATTGCGGGGAATCTTCAAAGGCTAGCGGATGCATTGGGTGCAAGATGGGCCGGAGCTGAAGCTGTTAGACTTCAAGAAGGACAAAAAAGAGCGCGAAGCCAAGTATTGGCTAGCATTCTCGAAGCAGGAGGAGCGACCCCACCTCCTGGCGGCAACTATTTTGAACAATTCGCTACCGATGTTCCTCTTGCTGGGGTTTCACCCCCGCCTGGGGCTAGGGAGACTCAACTTAGAAGAAAAGAAATCGGTGATGATGGTCGTGCGGCTTTTTCTCCAGTTAGCGCAGAAATTGCTGAAACAGCGGGCATTGATCCTCTTCAGTTGAAGCTCCTTTATGACAAGGCCCGGTTGGAGGGTAACGTAGCAACGGAAAAGGCCATTAAGAGAGAGGCCCAAAGAGGGATGGAAAGGGCAATAGCCGATAAAAATTGGCCGTTGGTGGAGCAATGGGGGAATATTCTTGACCCAACCGCAGGCTTAGAAAGAGAACTCAAAAGACAGACATTATTAGAAGAACGAATCTATGAGAAGACCCAAAAGTTAGAAGAAATTAGACAACGGCAAATTGAGGCAGAAGCGGCAGGGGATCGTGACTTGGTGACGGCATTGGCTAAAGAGGCGCGTCATCTAGAGGCAACTCTTGCCGCTGAAACAAGAGCAGAAGAGAGAGCCGAAAGGGAACCGCCGCTCCCTAGTGCAATGAAGAATTTTGAAGTCAATGAAGCATTTACTTACAACGGTGTTGACTACAAACCAGGGGATATGTTCGGGGTAAATGTTCAAGATTCAGACTTTCTGCCGCATATAAACAAGGGTGTGTTTACAACGAGGCAGCGTACTTTGACTGGTCCTGACGCTCGATCTCCATTTGATGTGTCTAGAGCGGGCGACGGTGGAGAAGACAGGTTAGATGGCGCTGAACGCTCTGATGAGGAGAAGGAACTTCTTTCTAACGCAAACGAGCTTCTTGAGAGAGGCTCTCGCACCTTCCTAAATCAGGCTCAACACGTCCTTAACAAAGCAGTAGCGTACCTGTTCGGAGCCGGTGATGTGTGGCCCGAGGAACGAGAACGTGTAGCTGAACTTAATCTTTTAAGAAATACTCTGATGGCCCCCTTAGTTAAGGCAATAGCTGAAAGGGGTGGTCGATTTGCCATTGAAATAATTGATCCGATACTCCCTAGTTCTAAGGTGACCGCGAATGAAAATTTACAGCGCATAAGGAAGTTAATCCCTCGTTATGAACAAGAACTATTGATCTTGAACGATGCTTACTATCGGGCAAAGGAGGGAAGTGTTCAGCAGGTGAACATAGGCAGAATCCAAGCTTCCATTTTAGGCCTGATGCCGATTTTACGGAATATTGTTAGTGCTTCTGAAGCTGCTGTCAAAGGGACAATATGGAAAAATGACGAGGAAGTTGGGGGAGAGAGGTTCATTTGTGAACAAGAATTTTGCAAAAAGGAAAACGGCGCTCCGGGATGGAGGAGATTAACTAATGGCTGAAGATGGACCTAATTTTGGAGCCGGTCGCGTGGCAGGAGCCGGTCGCGTGGCAGGAGGCGGTCGCGTGGCAGGAGGCGGTCCTGACTTCGGTAGAGGGTCTGAAAGGTCGCCTACTGTCGAACAAAAAGCAGCTACGTTTGCCCACGGGGCCAATACGCTTTTGCTGCGGGATATAGTGGGTGGCGCAGTAGATTTGATGAACCAACTCCCGATGATTATTGAATATATAGACCCGATTGATTGGGCGGAGAAGGGCATTAGATCGGGCATCCAGCAAATCCAACGTAATTTGGGTGTTGAGGAAGAAGACTTAGTAGCGCCCTTTGAATCGCGCTTCTCAGGGCCGCTAACTGAAAAGCCATTTCTTGGCAGTAAAATGCTGGCGGATGTTTTGCGTGGCACCAATATGGGATACGGGGATATTTCTGAGGTTAGTCCTGATTTGCGTCCTTACGCTGTTGCTGGAGAAACTGCGGCGGGGGCCGGGTTTGCGGCTCTACCTTTTTTTGCAGCCGCCCGCATAGCACCAGCACTATCCCAAGGACCGCCTAAAGTATTTGACCCTCTCCTCGATTTTATTCGGAAGCACCCCAAAGAGGCTGCGATTGGAGAAGCAAGTTCTGCGGCCTTATCAGGCGGAGGGGCCGGTGTTGCAGAGAAGGTATTCCCTGGAGACCCCCTTGCGAGATTCTTTGGGAGTGTAGGCGCACCTCTTCTTCCGGCTCATCTCGCAGTGAAGGCTGCCCCACGCGTTGCTAGAGCAGCACAACAGTACGTCAGACAATACGTTTCCCGTGGCGCTAGAGAGGACAGGGCGTCTGATAAATTGAAGAAAATGATGGTGGAGTTCGAGGGGCCGAGGGCACCGGCTGAGACGGCGAAGCAACTTCGCACGGCATTAGGAGCGGGTCGGGAGGGTACTCCCGCTCAATTAACTGGATCATCTATACTAACAGCTATCCAAAGAAATTTAATGGAGCAGTCCAGAAAATTGAGCGGTGATGTTAGAAACACCACTGTGAGAGCAATCGCTCAAGGCGAGAGAGCTTGGGCTAAATTACAAGAAGTAGGCGATGTAGATTCTTTAGTAGCGGCAGCGACCGCTCGCGCATTGTCCCATGTTGCGGTCTTGGAGGGATATCGTGATAGGGCGATAGAACTTCAAAGACAGGCTGCTGAACCGATTCTACAGCATAAGGAGGGTGCCCCTGGTGTTCCCTTGAAAAGAGATTTGAGCCGCCGGGCCAATGACCTATTGAAGCAGGCAAGAAAATTAGGGAACACACACGCTGAAGAATTATATAATAAAATTGATAAGGGTATTGTCCTTGACGCCAAAGGTCTTGCAGAAGCATACGAAACAGCGATAGCAGACTTTGCTAAAGGCGAACATCTGCCAACAAACCAGCATTCGACAATAGCTAAGTTATCAAAAACTGATAAAGACACTGGACAGCTTATAAATACCGTTACTTCTGGAGAGTTACTTCACATTCGCAAAATCCTTTTGAGACAGGCCCGTATAGCTGGGGCGCAACTTGAGGGGAGGGATAACGCCCGCATACTCAGAGATTTGGCAGCGGGGATTGCCGATGATTTAGCTTTTGATGCAGCGGGGATAGATGCACGGGCCTTCTATAAGGAATATGCAAATAATTTCCTGCGTGGCCCCACGGCACGGGTTTTTCGTTCAACTGCGGGGGAGCGTCCTCCCGCTGAAGCAACGCTGGCAATGTCATTGGCCGGTCAAAACCAACGCGAAGGAGTGGGATTTAGGCGGCTTAGAGAAGCCGGGGCTTTTACTTTTAGGAACGATATACGTGAGGCGGCTGGCTTACAGATGTTACCTGCTGGAAGGACAACGGAGTTAGCCGAGCTTCAATCTGAGTTTTTGTTGAGTCTTGCAGCGGAAAGCATCGACCTCTCTGGTGATGTAAGTTCGTCGGGGCTTAAGACTTTTATAAAAAATAATCGGGCCGCTATAGCTGACCTGGGCATGACCCAGTTTAACGACTTTGAGAATGCTGTTTCGATAGCTGAAAAAATATCTACAAAAATCGACACGCAAAAGCACTATGCAAACAAGATCAGTACGGCTGCCAAGGTTATTGCTAATCCACGCAAGGAAATCGCGGCTGCTTTAGATTCAACCAACGCTGCGGTAAGATTCCGCGATCTGGGTCGTTTAGCGCGGAAAGTACCGGAACACGCCGAGGCAGCAGTTGAGGGGTTAAGGTACGCGATTTTCGAGGAAATACTTAGCCGTCTGTCGGCAGACCTTGGTGGTAAAGACCTTTCTAATTTATTGGACAGCCCGGTCAGATTAGCGATAGGAGACCCCAGTGCAGAGCGGATTACATTAAGAGAAATACTTTTGAGGGAAGGGATTATAACGAAAGAGCAGAATGCTGGGATTGATGCTTTTATAGATCAAGTCACAAAACTTCAACGCTCTATGGGTGACTCTGCAGCATTGGATGAGTTGCTGGGAACGGATAACGATTTACTCGATTTAGGATTTCGTCTGTTCGGCACTCAAATGGCGCAAAGAAATCCTCTCTCACAAAATATGGGATCACAATTAGTCCTCGCTCACCGTGCTTCGGAAATGTCTCGAAAATGGTTTGGTAAGGTTCCACGATTAGGCACTCGTAATATTTTGATAGAAGCCGTTAATAATCCTGCTCTCATGGCAGAGTTGCTGGAGCGTCCCGGTTCCATGTTGGGGAAAAAGAGAAGAGAAGCAGCTATAAACGCATATTTAATACAGGCTGGCATTAGAATGGCGGTCGCAGACGAGGAGACTGAATAATGCCTTGGAGTGGCGGAAGTTTCACAAGGACCAACGGGGTCCACACGGGGTCAACCCTGTGGGTGCAGGACCGCGATGCAGGAACCAAAATCCTTGCGACGCGCCACG
>Ga0114908_1001107_pt1 | contig 13858 bp, 10 predicted proteins | sample MalvireepMed_s17_FD_87292 | JGI IMG/M metagenome (GOLD analysis project Ga0114908, IMG submission 87292) | Marine viral communities from the Global Malaspina Expedition - Malaspina viral metaG DeepMed_s17 | ecosystem: Environmental > Aquatic > Marine > Oceanic | place: Mediterranean Sea... | reverse complement strand
GTCTTGGTGTGACCACCGGCGCTGGCATCGGGCCCCATAAGATGAAACAGGCATCTCGCGAGGCAATTGCTGGTTGGTTCGTTGGACAAGATGTTTCAAACAACACAGCAAGCTATACAGCGGATACACAACAGAAACTTTTCCGCTTGAAGGGCCGAGGCCATGGCGAATGGCTACACAAGAGTTGCAAGGTTTCAATTGATAAAATTAGACAAGCCACATCAAATGCAACTGAGTATGGAACGTTTTCGGTTGTAATCAGAAATATTGCAGACTCAGATAATGCTGTGGAGGTTATGGAAAGATTTGATAATCTCACGCTAGATCCCACATCTCCCGATTTCATTTCACGTAGAATGGGAGATCAGTTCTACCAATGGGATACAAGCGCCAAGAGATTAAAGCTGTATGGTGAATATCCCAACCGGTCTAAATATGTCAGAGTCGATATGAACTCTAACGTTGAAGCTGGCGCAACTGATGCCGCCCTTCTACCGTTTGGCTATCTAGGGCCGCCCAAGTGGGCCGATGCGCTTCACGTCACGGGCAACTATGATGATGGGGATATTAAGAATAGGTTTATATACACGCCTAATCCATCACTTGTAAGTCAGTCGGTACCAACCTTAAGTGCTGTCATTTCTGGCTCACACAGTAGCGCAGCGATCACCCAGGGCGCCAAATCTGGATCCATGCTCTTTCCAGTAGTTCGACTCCGACAGTCGGCATCTGATGGTGGCATTAGCGATCAAACAGAGGCGTATTTTGGAATGTCAACTACGCGTACATCTACCGACACCCGATTTGATGTTAGTGTTCCTGATTTTCATAGAATTCCGTATCATGGTTTCCCGGATGATCCAACCTCTTATGCCGGCCAGATTCCTTCCGGCCTTTCTGGAGTTATGGCTTACTCATATGCATTCTCACTAGACGAACTCAAAACTGTTGATGGTGTCCGCGTTTATGTATCTGGCACGAGAGCAGCCGGGAATGGTAGTTCTTATACAACTACGTTAAATGCTGGTTATAATAGGTTTACCGCGCCATTCTGGGGCGGCCTAGACGGATGGGACATTACGAAGTCGGATCCTCTATATAATAGAGGAATGTCTTCGACCTCTACTGATTTGAATAATTATATTTATCACACCATCAAGCGCGGCATCGACACGGTTGCAGATCCCGAATTTATTGATATGAATTTGATAACTGCTCCCGGTGTAACGTTAGATAAACTAACAACCCATATGATCAACACTTGTGAAGAGCGCGCCGATGCTCTTGCATTAATTGATTTGGCGAATGTTTACATTCCCGCTCATGAGAGATTCTATAGCAGCAAGACCAGCAGAATTGGAACCGATCCAACATCTGCTGCAAATGCACTAAAAGATAGAAGAATTGATTCAAGCTATGGTTGCACTTTTTATCCTTGGGTTCAGACTCGCGATGAGGACACCGGGCAGCTTGTGTGGGTTCCGCCTTCTGTTGCGATGATGGGTGTTCTTGCCAGTTCTGAAGCAAAATCAGAGCTTTGGTTTGCGCCCGCAGGTTTCAACCGAGGCGGTCTCACTGAAGGTGCAGCGGGAATTCCTGTTGTCAGTGTATCCGAACGGTTGACTTCCAAAGAGAGAGATACTCTTTATGAAGGAAGAATTAACCCAATTGCTTCTTTCCCCTCCAGCGGTATTGTGGTCTTCGGACAGAAGACGTTGCAAGAGCGCCGGTCTGCACTAGACAGAATTAATGTCAGAAGATTGGTAATTTATTTGAAGAAGCAAATTTCAATCCTATCAACACAGATTCTGTTTGAGCAGAACGTGGATTCTACTTGGATGCGTTTTAAGGGACTCATCGAACCATTGCTAGCAAATGTGAAGAGTAAGTTTGGAATCACCGATTATCGTTTGATTTTGGATGAAACCACAACTACTCCAGATCTCATTGATCAGAACATCTTGTACGCAAAAATTATGGTTAAACCAGCCAGAGCAATTGAATTCATTGCAATTGATTTCGTGATTGCTTCAACTGGTGCTTCCTTCGATGATTAAAAGAAATGGAGGAATTTCCTTCACAATACTATTTAAAAATAGGTTATAGGAGTTTATAAAAATGGCATTTTGGTCAACCAACTATGGTGAAGACGCTACACTCAAAGATCCAAAAAGACAATTTAGATTTAAAGTTGAATTTGGAGGATTTGATGCCGGCAACAGTTTTTTGTGGTGGGCGAAGACGGCGACAAAGCCGTCCTTCGAAATTGCATCCACACCACACCAGTATTTAAATCATACTTTTCATTATCCTGGTACTGTAACATGGCAAGATGTGGTCATTGAAATGGTTGATCCCGGTACGCCAGATATGGCAGCATCTATGGCTGCATTGCTCGAAGGTGGTGGTTATCACCCTCCTTCCGATGCTGATGATGTTAGCACGATGACCAAGGCAACAGCAGTTTCTTCTCTTGGGACCGTTACTGTCACCCAAACTGATGCAAATGGTTCTCCATTAGAGCAGTGGACTCTGTGGAATGCCTTCATTTCTAAAGTAGATTATGGTAGTTTGGCATATGGTAATGACGAATTGACCACGATCAGCATTACCCTAAAATACGATTGGGCACGACTTGAAACTTCCAACACGGGCGGTTCTGTTGCGACCACACTCAAGGGTACTTCTTTCTTTAATCCATAAAAAATAAAATACGAGGTGTATATTGTCACGAAATAAAGATCGTGTTGGGGCTAAAAACATTAATGCAGACGCGCCCCCCACGCAGGTAGCAAAAGGTACTTTAGAGGGTTTTTCCTTCGTTGTTCCTACCGAATTTGTTGATCTTCCATCACAGGGAAGATATTATCCCGAAGGGCATCCCCTTTATGGGCAGGATACTATTGAAATTCGCCAAATGACTGCAAAAGAAGAGGATATTCTCACATCTAGAACACTTTTGAAAAAAGGTATTGTATTAGATCGCGTGCTACAAAATATTATTGTAGATAAACAGATCGATGCAGAAAACATGTTAACAGGTGATAGAAACGCTATACTTGTGGCGATGAGAATATCTGGATACGGTGCGATTTATGAAACAATGGTAAGTTGTCCATCTTGCGGAGAAAAGCAAGATCATAAATTTGATTTATCTGAATTGGTGCCTTTTCATGGCGATAAGGGGGATGATTTAGATATTGTTAACAACGGTGATGGAACATTTAATATTGTTCTACCACAAACGGAACTTAATGTAAGATTTCGATTATTGACCGGATATGATGAAACCGCCCTTGCCAATTCAAGGCAAAGTGACCGAAAAAGAAAAATAGAGGAGAAAAACGTTACAAGTCAATTAAATAAGATTTTAGTCTCTGTTAATGACAATACCTCTTTAGAAGCGAAGAAGTTTTTGATTGAAAACATTCCTTCGGTGGATTCTCGACATTTAAGATTGGCATTTAGTCTCATATGCCCAAATATTGATCTTACTCATTCCTTTGACTGCCAAGAGTGCGAATTCGTACAGGAAATGGAGGTGCCGCTTACAGCGGACTTTTTTTGGCCTGAACGATGAATATATGGAAAATGTTTATGAACAGTTCTTCTTTTTAAAATATTCGGGGGGCTGGTCATTCTTGGAGGCATATAATTTACCGATTGGTTTGAGAAAATGGTTTGTTGAAAGGCTGATCAGGCAACTTGAAATGGAAAGTGAAGCAATTGAAGAAGCTTCAAAAAACAGAGGACAAAATTCGGGAAGGCAGACTTTAAGCACACAGAATCAGCCCCGTAGACCGACCAACATGAGATGAGAAGGAAAGACAGAACAAGCTTCTGTCTTTTTTTTTATAAAACTATTTAATTTAGGCAACCAATGGATTCCCCTTACTCAAGAGTGGATAGAAATATGTTATGGCTGATTCAAAACTAAAACACCTCGAACAAGAAATTGCCAAGGCCAAAGAACTAGAGAAAATCTATTCAAAGGTTAAAAATTCTGCTATGGGGCGTATTTCTGCTGCGCAGCAATCGTTGGAGGTAATTAGACAGCAAGAAGTATTAATAGGCAAACAAACAAAAAGTGAGGAATGGCTAGCCGCGAAAGCCGCGGAGCGGGGCTCTTCGGTCGCTGCTGTAGTTAAAACCCAGCAGCAATTATTAGCAGCAAAAGAAAAAGAAAGTGCCATAATACAACACAATTTACAACTGGAGAACCAGAAAACAACAAGCATGCGCGACTCCCTCGCCGCGGCCAAAGATTTAAGTAAAACTTTGGGAGACTCATTTAAAGGTCAAAATGCTGTTGATTTGAAGAAATATATTGGAATGGCCGGCCAGCTTGGAGATGTTTTTAAGGGAGGCAAAACGTCTGTTCTCTCATTCGTCACGAGCCTTGGGAAAAATGTCCTGCTCAACGTTCTTTCAACTGTCATTGGTGAGATATTAGAACTCGTTCTTGGTACCGATAAGATGACAAAGAACTTTAGAAAAGGAACTTTGGCGTCTACGAAAATGGCCGCCCAATTGGATGGCGTTCACCGATCAATGATTGAGATGAATGTATCGATGGAGGAAACCGGCGCCGCCTACACTTCTCTTTATGGTGGTTTTACTGATTTTACGAAGCTAGCCGCCAATGAACAAACCACAATTGCACGAACAGCATTAACATTTGAAAAGCTTGGTGTTGGATCCGAGACCTACTCTAAGGGCATGGAGATGGCCACAACGTCACTTAGTATGAGCCTGGAACAAGCGGAACATTCCATGCGCGACATAACAACATTCTCACAGGAATTGCAACTTGACGCCGGTAAGACGGTCGCGGCTTTTGCCGCGGCAGGCCCACAATTAGCCAAATTTGGCACTGAGGGCACCCAGGTATTTAAAGAACTCGCGAGAATATCGAAGATCACTGGTTTGGAGATAGATACCCTGTTGCGTACTACTAGCAAGTTCGATACATTTGAGGGTGCAGCCGATCAGGCAGGTAAACTAAATGCCGCCCTTGGTGGAAACTTTGTAAATGCGATGGATTTGATGATGGAAACCGATCCCGGCAAGAGATTTGAGATGATTAGAGATTCAATTACGGATGCCGGCTTGAGTTTCGAAGACATGTCCTATTATCAGAAGCAATATTTTGCTGAAGCTGCTGGTTTGGAGAGTGTGGATCAGTTGGCAAAAATGATGAGAGGCGATATGGACGAGGGCGCCGAAGCAACAAAGAAAAACGCAGAATCTTTGGCAGAACTCCAAGCGACGGCATATGACTTGATCCCTATTGGGCAGAAACTTATGCTTATATTCAAATCTCTGTTTAAGGACGTTGACGCAAACAAGTGGGCCGCCCACCTCAACTTCGTGGTTGATTTAATAGCTCAAGCAGTTCCGGCAGCAATTTTAAAAGTTAAGGAGGGATATGAGTTTATCAAACTATGGTGGGCGGAAAATAAGGGCGCCTGGATCGGTCCAGACGGGTTTCTCCAAAGTTTGTCGAACATCGTACCAATAGTGAAAACGATTTGGCACGTAATTAAATCGTGGGGCAGCGCTCTGGGCGCCGCCTTCGACGTTCTGAAAGCCTACGGCGAACTCTTTGCCGCTATATTCATGTCAGCGAACCCGATGAGAAAGTTCCGGGCGATTCAAGGTGTCATGGCCGCCGGCGACGAGTTCGATGCGAAATTTGCCGCCGCCGAGACGGCGACGGAATCTGGCGGCAAAGTCATCTCGAACCTCGCAATGGAAACCGCAGCCAAAGGGCGCGCCGCAGCAGACACTCTTGGCGCTGGATCCATCGCGGATATGGCCAAGACGGCAGGAAATGTATTGGAAGTAGCGAAACAAACAGTGTCCATCGAGCTAGGCGGAAAGAAATTAGCAGACTATGTTGTAGAGGTGATTGGAGAAAAAATCAGAGACGTGAGTCTAACAGGTGGTTAAAAGGAGAAACTAAAATATGGCAGACAAACTATTTGACGCTATTCAATATGGAGGAATTCTAACCGATCCTGCGCTTCCTCCATATAATGACTTTAGTGACGCATATGCAAACAATAAAGGGACATATATTACCTTTCAACATGAGCCTTCTGGCAAAACTGTCAGATTCAAAGCATTCATAACAGCATTTAATGAAACTTTTAAGTCTGATTGGACCTCACAATCTGTGTATGGTCGCGCAGATCCAATTCATATGTTTAAACAAACCAGACGATCAATTTCTTTGTCATTCGTGGCACCGGCGGCATCTTCTGGTGAGGCATATGAAAATCTTGGAAGAATCCAGAGCCTTGCAAAATTTTTATATCCCACATATGTAGATGTTCAGGGCGCCCAAACAATTTCACAATCGCCGCTGGTTCGCCTTAGAGTTATGAACCTTTTAAGTCGAAATGATGGAGAAAAATTTCCATATGGAGTGACATTACACGATCCAGAAAGCCCAGATTCCAACCTACGAGCGAGCCCCATCACACAATATGGCGAATATCTTACTTCTGCTGGTGGCTCCCAAGGGCTGTTGGGGATTATCCAGAACGTAACTTTTAACCACAATCTTCAGGGAGATCACGGGGTTATAGATCCTGCTCCTGGTGTTATTATTCCAAAATTGCTTGAGGTCAATTTAAGCTTTGATGTAATTCATGAACATCCTGTTGGCTGGAACGAAGAAGGCGGCTTTGGAACGGCTCTGCTCCCCCCAGAGAGCAGCATCCCCGACATTGATCCAGATCTCCTCGCCGCGTCTGAGGGGATTGAAGCTGCCGCGGCAGGTGTGTTAGAGGTGACTGCCGCGATGGACGCGGCTCAAGACGCAGCCTCCGCTAATTGGGCGGCACAACTCGACGGAATAGTGATCCCCGCGGCCGAGGCTGCCGAAGATGGAGATTCCGTAGACACCTCAGTCGGTGGCGTTGGTGGCGGTTGAGAGAAAGAACCACGGAATAAGGAATTAAACAATGCCAAGATATAACAAAACAAAAATTTTAAAAAACTCTAGTGAATATTATAAGCCCTTGAGAGACACAAGGGATTTAAACATTGTTACACAATATGCCACCCCAAAGATGTATCACCCAACGGTAAAAGAGCGCTCAAAAACAAAGACCACACAACACATTTGGAAATACGGAGATCGTCTTTATAATCTTGCTTTTAAATTTTATGGAGACGAAAGGTTTTGGTGGGTCATTGCGTGGTATAATGGATATCCAACGGAGGCGCACATCCGTAATGGCGCGCTTTTATATGTTCCGTTGAACATTGAAAAAGCCCTAAAAGTGCTGAGGGCTTAAGAAGTGCCACAAAAATATCATTACGAGGGTTCAGAGTTATCTACAAAATCTTACGAAGAGGTTAAAAAGGCATACGAACGAACCAAAAATGCCATAGACACCACTGCGGACATTATCAATGGCATGGCCGCGGCAATTGCCACCAAGACAGCCAAAGATCCGGATTACGACGCCACCAGTGATCTGGACACGATGGCCACCTATAATGAGGGACTCACGCTGGAACTGGAGGCTCTGCCAGGGCTTGAAGAAGATTATTATGAGATAAGAAAGCTTGCTGTAGAAGCAGGTAAAGCGGCCGGCTGCCCAGAAGCTACCGGGACTGGCGGCCCTGACGATCCTTCTGAGTGCTCCATAGAGGCTTGGAATGCAGAGGCCGAACTCAACGCCATGGCGGCCGACTTCTATCCACCCGAAACCCCCCCAGAAATACCTGCCGCCACGGGCGCAGCCGCCGGCGGCACCGCCGGCAACTTCGCCGATGCCGCGACGACCGCAGCCACGGGTTCCGGCGAACCCGCCGCGACACACACATTTAAAGAGCAGTGTTTTTTGTTATCATATGTTAAAGAACTTACGGCATATAAAAAAGATTTAGATCAGGGAAATATTTCCGTGGCACCGAAAAACCTCCCGTATGTTGATGATGGTTATAATGCATCACTGTTGCTTGATGGGGATCCCTTTGGGTTTGTTAATAAGATGACGATGCATTCAGACCAAAAAGCTTTCTTTAATCTGGAAACAAAAGATATTTCTGCACTTCAACCCATGATTCGCCTTTTTAAAATCATAGAAGATACGAACGGAGAAGAGAGACAGCAAGAAATATCTTTTGATTCTCATTTTACGTCAAACGATTTGGGTTTTTTTAAAGACAAAAGAAGCCGTGGTGTTGGTGTTGGTATAAAAAGTTTTAACTTCTCTTATGTAGCCACCAATCCTTTTGCACTCAAGAAAAGCATTAAAGCAAAATTGAGCTTGTTCGCCAATAATTTTCAAGAGCTACTGAGAGAAAGAATAGCAGACGACGGGAGTATGTATAAATATATTGATTTGGCACTTAAAACTGGTGGTTCCGAAACTGCCGATCTGGCAAACAGAAACAACCCATCGCTATCTGGGGAAGCATATGATAATTTAACCAAACTAAATTTCAGACTTAAGGCAATCGTTGGCTGGGCCCTTCCATCAGAAAGTGGTGGCATAGATGGCGCCGTGAGAAATGCCATATATGATTCATATATAACTTTGAATCTTACCCCAACAATTCACGAATTTGGTTTGGATGATCAGGGGCGCGTCAATTTCGATATAAATTATTTGGCTTATTGTGAAGATTTCTTCGACCAGCCATCTTTTGATATTTTTAGTGATCCTGAAATTGGCGCTCGTATGTTAAAAAGAAAAATGCTATTTAAGGCATATAATGCGGCATGTGATGCTGACTCCATTGCTGAATTAAAAGCAGAATCAAAGGACGAAATTGAAAAAGACAAAGTAAAGGCTTTCCAAATACTTATAAACAATCTCATTGATCACGGCAGAATGTATACTATACCCGTTCGATATGATGATATGTATCAATTTTTAACGAAAACGCCAGCCTACGATTTCGCCAATTTCATACCATCTAAGGACGAAGAAGTCACCGCGGAATCACTTGGAGCCTCAGAAACTGCGGAAGAAACCATCAAAGCCAAGGAGGAAGACGCCAGCGAGACGTCTAGTACAGAAATAGTAAAAACAACAGTCGATGAGTCTGACCTTACTTTGGGTGAGATGGTGTCTTTCTTCTATGTGAGCGATCTAATTGACTCAATTCTAAAAAATATTGAGAAAAACCTCGTTGCCTACGAGGAAGCAATTGACGATATCAACCTCGCGGAGACCGACGAGACCGCCGCCACAGGGGAGTCAGCCGCAGAAGAGAAGGCCGAAGCTGAAAATCCAGAAAGAGATGTTCAAACATCGAGTGATTTGCAAGCCGACGAGAAAAAAAGACTTAGGAAATTTCGCGAGCAAATAAAAAGTTTTAGAATCTTATTTGGCCCATTCGAAGTCGTTGATCCCAAAAATCCCGCAGTAACAATATTTGTAAGTTTGGGAGATATTCCTATTTCAACTCGTTATTTTATAGCATGGCTTACAAAAAAAATGCTCAAAAGAGAGGAAAGTCGCTATCCAATGGCAAAATTCATGAATGATTTCATTCAAGAACTTTTGAGAGATTTTATGAATGATGACAAGTGTTTTAATGGGCAAGTTAAACAAAAAGTATTTTTGTTTTCGTCTGCACTAACTTCTTATAGAAATGAAACCGAAAGTGGCGCCGAAGAAGACAACGTTACGCAGGCCATTAAAGAACATGGCACCGGTGCTCGTTTGAACATATCAACTGCGCCGGTTGATTTGCCGATATTAAATATATTTGGCGAAAGAGAAATGCCCGATGGTGGCGATCAGGGATTTGATAGGGAAATTAATTATATGTGTTATTTTGCCGGCCGAACGCAGCCAACAGAACAGATGACCGGAGATCGCGCAGTCGACGAAGCAAGAGGGCTTTTTCATTATGGAATAGGTCGAGATAGTGGCATTGTGAAGTCAGTTAATTTTAGAAAAACCAGCGCCCCAGGTTTGAAAATGGTGAGGTTTGAACAACAGGGGTACGATGGGCTGCAACAACTGCGCGAACAATACGACATTGATATTAGAACTTATACGAATGTAAATGCTCTTCCCGGTACTTATATTTTTCTTGAACCAAACAGTTTTGCACCCAGCACAGAAGTTGACTTGACTGCCCTAGGTATTGGGGGGTATCACATGATTATTCGCAGCGAACACACCTTGGCTGCGGGAATGGCAGAATCTACAATTACAGCTAAGTGGGTGGCAGAAATCTACGACCCCAACCGTGATCAACCGGAGCGCTCGGATCCCGCCACCGCTGAAGAGGAATCAGAAGACCAAGGACTAAACTGCTACTCCACCGACCGTTCACCGGGAGACGCCGTGGATCCCGTTCTGCCCGTCGTAGCCGATACAGTGACCGGAGAATAATAAATTATGTCACAATTATATGCTGAAAGTAATGATGAGGGATCCAAAGATTTATTTGAAAAAAGAAATTATTATGGTTCTAAATTATCTAAAACTGGTTATAAAAATGTAGTAGATTTTAATTTTGGTGAGAAATTCTTTTATGGAAGAGTGAACCGAGTGTTTGTTCCAATGATTTTAAGGAAAAGAAGAATTAAAAGGTTTAGTAAAATAAATGCCACAGAGGCCGGCCAAGGAGCAGTTAATTTTGTTGTGGACGCCTTTAACGATATGGCACAACAGTTTCAGAGATGTGCCGTTTATGGCACAATTGACACATCGGATCAGTTTTTAACCAACATTAAGGTTCACAAAGCATATCAAAATCCAAATAATTTATATAGAAATCATAGAAAGGGGTATTTTGGTTCAATTGCTGGAATTTTTAGGGCCCGCCGCATCAGGGTTCGCGATTTTGACGATTTTGTTAACGAATTGATGGTTGTTTTACAAGATACTGTCCACAGGCTTCCAATTACAAAGACGGGGTTTATTAAAAATAAAAGTTGTCCAATTTTGTGCTCTGGGTTGGCAATTGAAATAGCCGATATTGATCCCATCAATGACCAAAAAAAAATTAATCAATTTGTAAACAGCAAAAATTGGAATTTTTATTTGAATGCTTGTTCTTCATACGGGTTTATGGTAGATAAAAATATGCCGTGGAGAATTGTCGCAGATATTGGCAACCGCCCGACTCGTTCGCCAATGTTGGATTATTCCGGTAAGTATGGCGCCCCCAACCCTAATTTAATTATTTCAAACTATTACACAAACGTTCATAGTCTATATTATCAGAATTTCAAGTCAAATATATTAAATCTCTATAATAGAGTCAAATTAAGAAACTTTTCGGTGATAGAAGAGTGTGGGGGAACGACCGTTACACGTATCGTAACCCCGATCACTTATACTAATAATTCTTTTTTGACGAAATTCCCAGATAAGAAACTTTTAAAGATATATTTTAATATTCGAGTTCTTGAAGAAGAAACGGGAATGACCGATAATGAAATAAGCCACCTGCTCGATGATTGTATTGAAATATACATGCATGCCGGCGTTGTGGCCGCTCTGAATGCTTTTGAGAGAATTATCAACGAACCATTTGACAAACGCGGCTCACTGAGTTATATTAAGAAACACGTTGATGCTATTGCTGATACAAAATAAGAAGAGCTAATGTTTTTTCAGACCCTAGACGACAAAACAGAATGTATGGGAGTTTATGCCGGCGGCACACTCTATTTTAAAGATTTCCCCACAAACCTGACAAAAACGTGGAGATACACAGGATCTATTACAGATCCTAGTGTTGAATATGGCTGGCTTTTGTGCAATGGTTTCACTTTAGAAGAGGTTTGCCCTGATTTTTTGAAAGAGAGGTTGGAAGGGTCGCAGAAGAATTTTCGAGCCTATCTGCGGTCCTTTGAACTAGGTAGAATACGCCTTCGCGAACACTGTTTCTTCGACCTTGTGCCAGAGGACTTTTTGCTGGAATTTTGTGATGTAAAAAACGAAATCACAAGGTTTGTTTTTGAGAATTATGAGAAGCCAGAAAACTATGAACATCTAGATAAAATCCAAAGATTGCTTCACAAGATCAAATATCAAAATGTCAGTATAAACATTGAGGGGTGTAGAAAATTATATCAATCTACCTTTGGCAGAAAGAAGGCAAATGAGATTTTGAAGAGAAGCCACTATATTGATTATAATCTTTTCGGATCTATCACAGGAAGATTAACAACTAATAAAAATTCATTGCCAATTCTAACTATGAAAAAGGAATACCGTCAACTTCTTAAGCCGGCCCACGATTGGTTTGTTTCATTAGATTATAATGGTGCTGAAGTTAGAACTTTTCTTGAACTTTCCGGGAAGGAACAGCCGCAAGACGACATTCACGAGTGGAACATTAAACACGTTATAAAAGAAGATGTGGACAGATTCACAGCGAAACAGCGCTTTTTCTCTTGGTTATACAATCCCGATTCAGACAAGATCAAAACTAATTTCTATGATAAAGAAAAACTGCTTGACAAATGGTACGAGGGAGGTTATATTATAACACCATACAAGAGAAAAATGAAGGTAGAACGACGGAAGGCTCTCAACTATCTTATTCAAAGCACGACGGCAGACCGTGTGCTTGAGAGAGCCGTCGTTATCGATAAAATGCTGGAAGACAAGAAATCATTTATTTCACACATCGTACATGATGAAATTGTTATTGATCTTTGCGTCGAGGAACGGGATATTCTGCCAGAGATCAAGAAGACATTTGAAAAAGATGGGTTTATGGCCAACATTAACGCCGGAAAGAATTATTTGGATTTTGAGCGGTTAAAAATATGATTTCAGTTGTTGGATTGGGCAGCGCCGCCTCCAAAATTGCAGAGAAGTTTTCTGATTTTTCACAATACAACGTTTATTTGATGAATGACAATATTGGCAGAACTTCAAAATACAAACTTAAACTAAAGAAATATGACACTCCAGAGGAGTATGAGGGCAATATACCAAATGTTAAAAAGTTTTTCGCTGGCATCGATGATCACATTCAGTTTTTTATTGTGGGCTCTTCATATAGCTCAAATTATTCACTTGGAATTCTTGAACAAATCAAAGACAAAAAGATCGATCTATACTATATCAAGCCGGATACAGAACTTTTAACTGGAATTCCAAAACTATTAGAAAATGTTGGATTTGGGGTGCTTCAAGAATATGCCAGATCGGGACTTTTGAACTCTATTACCTTGATCTCTAATCTCAACGTTGAAAAGATTATTGAAAATATACCGATCAAAACCTATTTTGATGTGATCAATCGTTCAATTTATTCAACTATTCATTATTTAAACTATTTTGCACACAATGAGCCTGAAATCGGGCAGGTTTCAAAACCGCTTGATATTAATCGTATTAGATCGGTCGGCTTGCTGAATATGGAGAATTTAGAAGAAAAGTGGTTTTTTGACCTTGACATGGAGAGAGATCTATGTTATTATATGTGTATCAACAAAGAAAAACTTGAGACAGATGGTGGCCTCCACCGGAGATTAGTTGGAATGTTGAAAGAAAAGCCGAGAAATGCTTTTAGGAGAATTTCATATGCTATATATGAAACCGAATTAGAACAAGACTTTGGGTTCTGCGTTGCCCACACTAACGCAATCCAAAAAAACTCTTGACAAAGCTTGTCGAGAGTGTTACATTAGATATCAAGGAACGCTTGATATACTTTACCCATCAAAAGGAGAAATAAACATGGGAATCAACATGGAGCTTATGCGCCGCAAGCTCGCAACTTTGCGCGGTGAAAACAAGGGAAACGGAAACTCTGTTTTCTTTAGACCGGATGACGGCGATACGGATATTCGTATCGTTCCTGCACCAGACGGAGATCCGTTGCGGGAAATGTTCTTCCACTATAATGTAGG